>Ga0209632_10006119_pt1 | contig 10248 bp, 10 predicted proteins | sample COG_10_FD_184754 | JGI IMG/M metagenome (GOLD analysis project Ga0209632, IMG submission 184754) | Pelagic Microbial community sample from North Sea - COGITO 998_met_10 (SPAdes) (version 2) | ecosystem: Environmental > Aquatic > Marine > Neritic zone/Coastal water | place: Helgoland, sampling...
TTTTATTTCGAGTTATTCTACATCTTCTAATATTTCAATCTCTTTCGGTGATTGAGGTGCAGTATCCGTTTCAAGAGTTAGTAGTTCTACAGCTACAATCGGTGGCTGATCCAAATCTTTATCGGAATCTCTCGTTAGAAATTCGCACTCACATTCTGATAAAATTGCCAGCGACAATTTATCAATTAGAATTTTATGATTGTCAGCCAAAGTGAAAATCGACCAATCTTCTTCGGCACATTTTGTTGGATTATCAACAAAAAAACTAACGCATCTGTATTGTTTATTTTCAATTTCGATTTTCGCACTTACGCATTTGTTTTTGATCGTTTTACTGTTCTTCTTTGACATTTCTTAAATAACACCCACCGTATATACATATTTTAGTAAAAACTATCTGGATTCGTGGTTAAAAACAAAGATAAAACTTCGCAGACTAAAATCTAAGCCCGTTCAGAACTCGCTTCCTTCTACCCATCTGAGGGACCATAAAATCATCGGATTTGACAGCAACAACCTCAGCGAACACCGTAGGCAATTCTGGTACAATTTTGTATTCTTTTGCTCGACGGCATAACAGCGCACTACTGAGTGCAAACACAATATGCGTAATTAATAAAATAACCGAAGACCATAACCACTGTCTATTTATCAAATAACGATGACTGTTACACAACGAAGAACAGCCCCAATAGTAGCAATATGCAATTGCTGGCGGCCCGGTCGAATTACTCATTTGTGTGATAATCTGATCTTCATATTGAATTTGAAGACTTGCTTTAATAAAACTGGGATTATGGAGTTTATCCACACTGGTCAGCACTTGCGAACCTTCAGGCAAATCCATGATAGCTTCTGGGTTGTCACCCCAACCATAACTTGCTGGATTTGCCCAATTCATATGGTTTTCAATATTATTGTTGCAAATCAGCTCGAAACTGGCGGAAGGATTTTGCGATTGACATGAATTATTCTGTGCTTTTGTTTTCATGCTGTCCCAATAGAAAAATTGACAATCGCCACCCAATGGATTTGTGTACAGCTGTACTCTGTCATGGACATCTTCAAATCTGGTTGTGGGACAACCAGTACTAACCCCTTTGTCGGAACATGTCCCAACAACATTGTCACCTATAAGGCCAAGCGAAGACATCCTGGTTGTTACCATAACAGTTTCGAGGATAGTCGCAACCAAAAAATACACCAAGACAATTGTGATAACATTTCTGTCAATTTTGTGTGGGACCTGAATTGCTAAGACCCCGAGAATTACAGTCAGTCCTGAAACGACAGTCTCTATAATCGAGAGCGTGTAGGGTGTATCTGTTTCGTCAATACCAGATTGACCGGCTAAATGAATCTCATTATAATCGGTCAAATAAAAGCTGGTTGCATTAGCAAAGGCAACGGCGATTCCAACAAAAACGCATGCGGCAGACATTATACTAATCACTGTCCATTCCATAATTTTGATAAACATAATCGATACATATATATACTGTCAAAACTTAAAATTTATTTACGTGCCAAATTACGGGCCTTGGCCCTCGGCTCCGCCAAAAAAAAATAAGTTTGCTTTACATCAACAATTGAATCTTTTGTGTTATCTCCTCTACAAATCGTGGTAGAAACTGGGTTCTACCTATCAAATCCGCTTCGTATAGTTTCTCGCGTGTTAACGGGTTGTTGGTATGAGCCCTCACCCAAATTAATAGACATTCTTTATCAAAATAATGACCGGACGGTGTTAGGACCAAATCCGTACTGTATTCAAGCGAAATAGGACAACGTAGCATAAAACAAATGTCTGTCCAAATGCTGTTCCCCTTATATTTCTTTTCTAATTTTCCCATAACAAAAATCAAAGCTGCGCTTACATTAGCTGCTAAAATGTCTATTATTATATTTGGTGTGAAATCGTCGTTACATAATTTCAGTGCCTGTCTCGCAAACCGTTGTAGGCGTTTTTGTCTAAGCAAAAAACGACACATATTCTCTGAAACCAAAGTTCCAGAATGACAGAGTAAAACTTGGATATGTTGTAAGCGGAAATTTCTACAGGCGTAGTTTAACGGTGTTTGGTTATTTGTCATTAATTGGTTTGGATTCAGCCCGTTGTTAAGGCATGTGAACAGATAAAATGGGTTTATCGTCATCAACGTATTGATAATATTTGGTGGCATTTCTGGTATTTTCTGAACGACTTCCTGAAATAATTGTCGGTGTTGCCTTCTTATCGCAACTAAAAGACAAATAGGATCCAGATTTTGTACAATTTCAACACATTGCAGAGCTATTCGGACGTGCAATGTACTTATAATGGTAACCCATTGCTTGTTAGAAGGTACAAATCCTGCAGAAATGCATTTGATTAGTTTGTCGCTTTGTTTTTTAGACATTGAATTGTAAATGGCAATGTTCTTCTCTGCGTTTTTTTCCATATCATCTTTATTCATAACAAAATGGCACTGATATTTATACTATGTAACGAAAAAAAACGGTTTTACATGGGGTTGGAATGAGACCATATAGTTTACACAAATATTGTCTGAACAAGTATATATGGGATGATTAAATGAAATATTATTATGTCATCACTTCAAAATCTCCAAAACAGATGTCTGTTCATATTTGACCTGGAATTCAACGGAAACATCCACGATATTTCCACTTGTAAAATTTGGGAAATCGCTGTTTATTGTCAAGACACCGGGCAAATGTTCGAAGCTGTCGTTGATCCGGATCCAGAACAAAAAATATTTGCGGTGCCACCTGTGCCAGAAATACTTCAATTGACAAGACGGTTTTTGGAAAATGAAAATGCACAGACGTTTGACATTGTCCTACAAAATTTGGCGGATTGGGTGCACTCACAAAGCAAGAAAATACCTATATTTATTAGTCACAACACACACAAAGCTGATAAACCTATATTGGAATTGGAAGCGGCTCGTTATTCTACGCACCTCCCTTTAAACTGGTTTTTCTTCGATAGCTTGCATTTTTGTAGAGATTTCCACAAAAGCGAAGATGGAAATTTCAGTCTTTCTGGACTGAATCGTCAACTTTTCAATTGTGATATAATACAATGTCACCGGGCACGGGCCGATGTCGAGGCTTGCACTGCTATTTTAGGGAGGATTACAGGTGGTAGTTGGCAGTTATTTGGTCCGGTTTACAGCTCCTACACTTCGAGCTTAAGAACTGTGAAATGGATTGGGCGAAAAGCAGAACAATTGTTGATTGAACGAAATATATGTTCGGTTGAAAACTTATTGGAAATCTGTAAACGAAATGCCACGGTTGATTATATAAATCATCATATGGAGAGTTTGAAGAGCATTCACAGAACAATTTCAAATATTTTTGGAAATACGTTGCCAAATGAGAACATTAATAATATTGCTGAAGCGATTTCAACTCATTTCGTACCGTATTTGGCTTTGCAAACCAAGGTTTTGACGCCGAAACAAGATTAAAATGGATTAGAATAAACAAAATATAACCTTTTTATTTTGTATATTTAAGTTTATACCTCCTCATTCCCACCCATGTCAAAAATACCGTATATGTTAGGAAAATACCGAAATTTTATTAATTACTCGTATTACAAACCGAAAACAGACAACGAAAATTTAGGTTTATTCTGAAAATAGTTAAGACATATTAATTTAAATATCAACAAACAATAACATACAATACCAACAAAAAATGTCAGCAAATAACATCAACAACACCCGTATTAAAACCAGGAATAAAGGTAAAAACAAAAAACGCAAATCACCCAATTCGGGGACAAGTAGTGATAAACGCCAAAGACTTTCTGGTGATACATCTGAAAGTGGTGAAACCAAATCTTCAGAGGCATTGCCCGTGATTCCGTTGCCTGTGATTACGCTTCGCTCAAAAGAAGAGATGGCGGCCGACAGAGAAAGGCAAAGATGTGCTAAATTGGCTGAAAGTCTATCGCCTCCGTGTATTGCGGTCCTTTATAAACAAATTAAACGTAAATGGGTTAAGGGCAAAGGATATGAAAAAGAAAGTTTTGTTCAAATTGGAAAACCTATACCATTTACATCCAGAGTAAAAGCAGGCAAATGTTTTGGCGGTATGTCACGGAGTACAATTCACATGAATATCGACAATAACAGCAGATCCAAAATCAAAGGAGGTGAGTACGACGGTCTATATGTCATGCTGTCCGATAAACTTGTTGAACCCATTATGTTTGGTGGAATCGAGATCAAACCTCCTCCTGCAGTATCAGAAAGAGTGAAAGGTCATCTATACGTCCATAACGGCATTGTTCGTATTTGGGGCGGATGTGATTGGAAATGCACGGAACACAATACACGACTGCAATGTTGTGGTAAATGCGGCGGTGCGAGCATCTGCCCTTGTGGAATTGACCGAAGTCAATGCCGAATTTGCCGTGTGCAGCCATTACATCAGTGCACGGAGTGTCCACAGACCTGTACATCTGCAGCTGCACTTGAAATCCACATGCGCATACATACTGGTGAAAAACCCAATCACTGTGAACTCTGTACGTATAAATGTGCTCAAAGCAGTGGGTTAACCTCCCACAAAGGATTGAAGCACGACATCGGCAACGAGGAATGCACGTTTTGTTGGGACAATTGCTACCGTCCACGTTCTTGGATAGACGTCGCCAGCAAAGAGGAAGTCAAGTGTTGCCGCACATGCTACAAGAAAAAGACGGGTAAAGATATCCGAGTCGAGCAGGAGTGGTCAGATTTTTTGGACGAACATTTCGACAAAGAGTTTCGTCTTTGCTCGGATAATCAGGTGAATTCCTGCAATCGTTCACGCCCCGACGGGCTTTGGGCCTCCAACGATTTGGTTTTGCATTGGGAATTGGACGAGCACCAACACTCTGGTAAAAGCTACTCCTGCGAAGAGAAAAGAATTTCAGAGTTGTACGACCAATTTCCTGGCAAGCAATACATCGTGGTCCGTGTCAACCCACACACTTACACTCACCCAGCCCGTAAAGCCAAGCCCGATTGGGAGGAGCGCAAGGAATTGATGCTGAATGTAATGAAAGCCTGTTTAACTAAGAAGTGGGATACCAAGATTCACGTGGTCTACATGTTTTACTCCGAGACTAACGGCAACATAACACAAAGAATCAGTAAAACAATGCTGTACGACGCGGAGGATGTAGAGAATTTCTGTAAATAAACAAATAATATTTTTATTTTGAGAATATTTAACACGGAAAATTTTAGTATATAAATCATCTACTTTAAGAACATATGAAATCAAATATTCACAGTGTAGCACTTTATGAATCTACGCTCATTAATTTGCGTATTCTAAGATCTTTGGAACCTGGATTTCGCCTCGACACAACACAACGATTGTTTCGTGTTCATCAAAAACGTAACAACCTCGTTCCAACATGGCTCCAAAGATGGTGGAGTTCGCAGGACAGACGTTCAGATGTCTCTCGCATCCAACTACTATATCATCAGGCACATCAGTGCACTGAAAGCACGGAAGGCGCATCCAAAAAACGTATGATAGAATACATAAGAGATTCGGTAGAGGGCCTTAAAAACCTGCAAACAACTTACAGAACCGACCTGACAATGACGGCTTTGATTGACGTCATTTTAGACCAAATTAAACACCAAGATCCTCTCACACATGCGCAATATACGGAATAAAAAGTGGCGCGGTGAATATCATAAAAAGTGGCGCGGTGAATATATATAAGAATGATTTTTATACTAAAATATTGGATAAATTATTACACCACTCTCAAAAAATATGGTCCTTTTGTTTTATCTTTCCTCATTTCCATAAACAACTTATGATCTTCTTCATTAATTTGCAATTGATTCATTTCGATTTTACTCTGATTTCTCATTATCAATGTGCCAGTTCTGGCATATAAAGCAGACCCGTTACTTTTATTAAGCTTACACGTATTGCCCAATAATGGGATACCGTCGGTTCCAACAAGGTGCACCATCAAACCCTTCTTATCGAAGAACTTATCGTCCTCTTTTTCCAATTGTTTTTGGTATTTTTCAACTGGGTCTTCTGCTGTCATTTGTTTTAAAGCGAGACTCGGTGGCCTAATAATTGCACCTACTGCTCCGCTTGCCAAAACAGAAGGAAGCGCGACTTTCTGTGCGATTTGCGGTGCGGGCGGCGGAGAAGCGATACTTTCTTGCGACGTTCCAGTTAAGCCTTTATAAATGGAATACAATCGCCGCGTGACAGGTAACCCTTCTGATTTTTTAGCTTTGTGGAGGCTGGACATAAATTTTTCATACACCTCTAAGTTTTTAGGTAAATTTGTGCCAAATTTCGCATTGAAATTTTCAAACGACATGGTCTCTTGTTTTTGACGATGAAATTTTTCATACTTGTAGACAGATTCCTTCAGTGTGAAAAAAGACATTTCTTTATGGTAATTAGTATTTATATACTATATAAATTCTAATTACTATTTGCATTTTATCACCGTACCACGATAGGTCTTAACAAAACAGAAGGAGTTCGTTTGACCAGCCTATTGCTCAGCTCATGCCTGTTACGTTGCCATTTTGATAATTTAGAATTAGTCGGTTTTACGCACGTATCCCTGACTGTATATACTGCTTGGTAACTTTCGTCTTTTTCAAAAACTATGTAGGCCTGTTTAGATTCTGTAATCACAAGCCCTATATTTGAAAGACATATTGGACAGGCAAAAGTCGAAGTCTCTTCCCATTTCTCTTGCAAGCACGACAAGTGAAAGGTGTGATTGCATTTTGTCTTATGAAGCTGATTATCTTTTTTTTTACATATATCGCAAAACATTCTACAATGTTTTTAGTGACATTTTATACAGAAAACACAAGTTTTGTGTGTATGTTGAATGATGTTAAACATATTTTGTCGCGGGAAAATATCAACAATATATGTTACGAATGTTCTGCGAAATGTTGAATATTCGTAACAGAACCAACAACAAAAAACATGGTTCGCAGATTACAACAATTAATTCAAGCTGATTTGGTGAAATCTGGCGATACTTTGTTTTTCTGTTTCAAGAAAAACAAATTTACTTGCCAGATTACATTGGGTGGGCTGTTGTGGCGATGCACTTGGGAAAAAACAGATGGCACTTCTGTAAATCTATTCAGAAATCTGTCGACCATCGCCAATCGGAGCTACTGTAGAACGTTTGAAAGTTTGACTGATTGGACAGAGACAGCAATACAAGAATGCCTTGACGAATACCACACCCGTTATAGTTCTTGGAAGCGGGTTCGTCACATGCGGTTAGGCTTGCCGATGGAAACCGTTTACAAACATCTTCAACAATCCAATATTGTTGCAGCGAAAACGAACGGAGCGGCTTCCACAGCTCTATTCGAACAGTTAGCAGCACTTTCTAATGAAATTGAAGAATATAGAAATGGATTATTACGGTGGGAAAATTGGTTTAAAGAAAACCACCCCACACTCGGGTTGCCATTTACGACTGGCGGGCAAAACACACAAAACACACAAGACGATTCGTCTTCATCGTCTTCATCGTCTTCTTCGTCTTCTTCGTCTTCTTCGTCTTCTTCGTCTTCTTCGGAAACGGCGGGCAAAACACAGCCGTTCATTTTAAATAATAACGACGGCAAATTTATGGTGTTGCACCAGATTGAGGCTGAAAAAACGCCAGTGGCCTGTACAGAATTTGCCGAATCCACAAAAAATCAAGAGTCAGTTGTTTTTGAGCCGGCAGTCGGCAATTATGATGGGACCGGGACTCAATTCGAGACACCATTCGATAAAAACACATGCAAACATTTTGTCCACCATTTTTTCGGCTCCGCCAAATAATTAATCACGTAAAAATATAACGCCTTTGAAGGATTCAAAAAAAAAAAAGTAATGTTTTGATATATGTAAAGACAATGTCTCATTTATTTTTATTTGACAACAATTTATTGTTGTTGTGATTTTTTCTCCGCTGAATTGCACGGTAATCGCTCGAACTGCCATTTGAATTCTCTACATCGATGAAATGTTGGATAATTCCGTAAAATAGAGATTTCCATGTCTCTGTAATCTCTTTCTTATTTTTCGCGCCTGTAATGACCACTTTACCACTGCGGAAAATAAGGAATACGAGTTTTGGGGCGCTCGTTCGAAAAACAAGCCCTGGAAATAAATCTGGTTCATATGAAACGTATGGACCATAGTTTTTGGAAATTTCAACTAATTTCAAAGGATATGGTATTTCACTACTCGCTACGATGTTCTGAATACGAAAGTTTCGAAACGACACTGGAATCCCATGCTTTTGCAAAACTCGTACATACTTTCTTCCCGCTAACCGTGATTCTATCTCGGTTCGCGCACCAGTACAAACCATATTTCCCGATGCAAATGCCAAAGCTGTTGTTCGTGGGTTGCGGATTCTTAATGATGCGGCGGCAAACTTTTGGGGGTTGTATTCGACAAATGGCTTCGCAAGGGCTATTGCACGGAGATCTAAATGGTCCACGCCCAGATTGAATGTTGCGACCACGTTTTGGAGTTTGAACGTTGGTAATTCCACTTTCACTTGCGAAACATCCAAATTTTCAATCTCGATTCTTCTTTTCTCCTTTTTCTGCTTTTTCTTCTTTTTAGGCGGAGCCGAGGGATCGGGCTCAACTTTTGGCTCGGTGGATTGTCTTTTCATGTTTTGTTTTATTGTATATATTATAATTATACAGATTATGACCGCTTTTTTATAACATATATTGGATTTTTTTTTAGCCAACCTGTGAGCGAGCGAAAGTTCTTTCCCTGGCACATTTACTGTACTGTCGTTTTCATTTTTTGTCAGTCGACCTTGCGAGCCTGTTTCTAATTGCACATGATAACGGTACTACACTGAAAGGTTGACTAAAGCGAAATACTCTAAAACATGGCATTTTATTTCGTCGTGAAACTTAATTACTCTGACTTACTACGACCGTGTATAAACAAAAATATAATTAAAGGTAGTTTTTTTTGGCATTACAACTTAGAACGTAGATATGTAATAGGAATACTGCAGGCACCGACTATATAGAATTCGATAGTGTACATAGTCCTGCGGTTGATTGTACAGTGGCGGCAACACCTCCTTAGCGTGAATAGTCCCAATACCTGATACCACAGTACCAAATGTTGTCATTGCTACCGGTATTAACATACTTGCACCTACACCGGTTACCAAAACACTGGCACTGACTATCGATGCGTTGTTTATAATATTCATTTATATGTTGGGCCGCAGGCCCTCGAGGGCCTGCGGCCCAAAAAAATATATTATATACTTATATATCCATTTGTATTAATACTTAATGATTCACAATTGATATAGCATTAAATTCACCATTTGTATTTCTCCATGTCCGCCAAACAATGACCGTGCTGCCATCCTCGAAAGCGAATTTGTATTTCAAGCCGGAGACGACCGCAGTTTGCACTGACGTTGGTGTGCCCTTAGCTGCAAGTTCAGCACCTGTGTCAGGCAGTGCAAGCACCTTGTCCCACACAGCAAGGTCATCCTGCTTGAGCTGTCGAGCATCGGTATAACCGCCACATTTTCTTTGGGACGGATTCAAATACTCAAAAGTGATGCTTTCGCGGCTTCTTCTTCTAAAAAGGTTGTCAACTCAGCTTTGGTTATCGTTTTGATTTGATTGATGTCACCTCCTCGGTGCGCCCCCCAGTTGCCACCCCCACCGTTGTCAGTGGAGACTTCTTCTTTCGTCAGGGGGGAGACCAGTTGAATTTTTGGAGGGGGATCGCTTGCGGAATAGCCGTAGATTTGCAACCCGTGCGAAGATAGGGCCTCCGCTTTACAATTTTGGTGCACCCGAGTATTAAGTCCGGTCAATATGATTCGGGCACCATCGGATGCTACAATTCCATTGTATTCGCTTTCCTTTACTTCCACGTTGGTACATATTCCGACGACGCCATTGCCGGTCGCTTTCACACCAGCATTAGCACTTCCTTTCACAATGACATCTTCCATTGTAAAAGAGGACTGTCCAACCACTCCATTGTAATCCGCGTCAAATATAGTCAGGTTTTGCAGATGACAATTCCCTTGAATATCAGAATGGAAGACGACACCACAATGGACCACAATATTCTCTTTCATCACACTTGGATCACCCACAATATGCATGGCGTATCTTGTGACCAGAGTATCAAGATGGTATTCACCTATCGCCAATACAATCTTAT
>Ga0209632_10006121_pt1 | contig 10247 bp, 6 predicted proteins | sample COG_10_FD_184754 | JGI IMG/M metagenome (GOLD analysis project Ga0209632, IMG submission 184754) | Pelagic Microbial community sample from North Sea - COGITO 998_met_10 (SPAdes) (version 2) | ecosystem: Environmental > Aquatic > Marine > Neritic zone/Coastal water | place: Helgoland, sampling...
CGGGTCTTATTAGATATTTAATGCGTCATTGGCATAACACACCGTTTGAAATGGTCGAATTTAAGTTTCATATCAAAATGCCTATATATATTGCACGTCAACACATGCGTCATAGAATGGCAAGTGTAAATGAATACTCGGCGCGATATTCCATAGTTCCAGAACAATATTATAAACCAGAAGTTTTACGTGGTCAGTCAAAGGTAAACCACCAAGGTTCAGAAGGTGAAATTGATATTAACACTGATCGTGAAAATACGTTAAATAAACACTTTGATACTTCGTATGAAATATACAAATACCTACTCGATGACGGAGTGTGTAGAGAACAGGCTCGAGGTGTACTCACACAATCGACATATACCGAATTTTACTGGAAAATAGACTTACACAATCTCATGCATTATCTTCGTCTCAGAATGGAACTCGGTGCACAAAAAGAAATTAGAGATTATGCCGAAGCTATTTATGAACTTGTACAACCGTTGGTACCGATTACCATGAAAGCATTTATGGATTTTAGAATGAATGCGATTCAGTTATCAGGACCAGAAATTGAAGCTATCGCAAACGGTACACCTATAGAATCAGTCGGTGAACGTCGGGAATTTGAACAAAAATTACGATTGTTGGGTCTCGATAAAAAATGTTAGTACTATATAAGTAATATAATGTTTTCACTTTCTACTATAACAACGACGTTTGCTTCCACACAAAAGAAATTTAAGAAGTTTGGTAAAAAACTTCGTAAACAAAGAGATGGGGAAGTTGACGGTATAAAAGAAAAAATAAGTGACATCGCCAAAGATGAAATTGAAAGGACTAAAAGTTTATTTGAAAAACATAAAGATTTTTTCAAAGATAATAAAACCTCTGCCACACCTGCGTCAGAAACCACGGCTATCGATTTTTACGAAAAGCCCTAAATGCTAAATCCAGACTTAACAATGTTAATAATATAGACACATCTTTATAATTTTCCAACAAGTTACCTGCAAAAACAGCCAATAAAACACTGTATTGTACGTACCTCATTTCTCGCCGCGTTTTTTCCATAGATCGTCTCATAGATGCACGCGATTTTTCCATACTCAGAAGAGCCGTACTTATATTTTTTACACGGTTTGGCATTTCAGTCGCCGTTGAAAATATACTTCCTATATCTATAGCATCAGAAACCTGTTCCCTAAGTATAGGTTCGAGATATTCTATATACGTAAAATCGGGATCAAGTTTTACACACGTTCCTTCAATCGTTGAGAACGTTTTCGCGAGGTATACAAAAGCCGTTGGTATAATAAATGGTTTCTCTTGTGCCAGTTTTAGAAGGTTTTCATCGTTTAGTATTTCATTTTTTATGTTTTTACCATCGAGTGTTTCCAAATAATTAAGCGTTGTTTTGAAAAAAAGCTCTATATCACTTGTATCTGATGTTGTTGGTAAAATTACTTCTAAACGTATAAGAACATCAACAATACCTTTTGTATCCCTATTTATTATATGTATAAATAGTTCATTAAATCCTTGTCGCATTTCATCTGAAATCTCTATAACCAAACCAAAATCATAAAAAACAAGTTTACCATCACTTGAAAAACCCAAATTACCGGGGTGTGGATCCGCGTGGAAAAACCCTTTGTCCATTGTCTGTATCACGTAAGAATTTATCAATGCTTCGCATACCTTTTTTCGATTAACTTTTGAATCGGATATATCATATAGTTTTTCTGAAGGAACATATTCCATAACTATCATATCAGGTGTACACAATTGTTCATGTACTTTAGGTATTTTCATCCAATCTATCTTTTTGAGTGATTTCCTAAATTTTTTCGCATTTTTTGTTTCTTGTTCATAATCAGTTTCAGCCAATAAATAATCAATAGATTCATCGAGAACATACCCCGTATTTGTACCTGTGTCTATACCTACTTTTTCCAAGAATGCAACGATTTGTTTAATATTATCGGTATCACTTTTCATTATTTCGTATATTTTAGGACGTCTAAGTTTGACGACAACTTCTTCACCGTTTTGTAAAGTTGCTTTATGAACTTGCCCTATACTTGCAGATTTGAATGGTTCGTTATCAAAATACGAAAATGTACCCGAATTTACATGTGTTTCAATCATGTTTAAAACTGTGTCTCTATCTATTGGTGGTACATCATCCTGTAAAGATTCCAATTCTCTTGTAAATTCTAAAGGATATAAATCAACGCGCGAAGATGCGATCTGCCCCAATTTTATAAACGTAGGACCGAGTTCAATAATCTGTTCTCTCGTCCATGCACCAAACTTTACCTGATCTTTTTGAAATTGTTTTCGTATCAAAAATTCACCAGCAAACTTCCACGTCCTAGTTTTGTGTTTTGATGGTGGATTTATTAAAATGGGTTTTAACGCACATAGTGCCATCTTACATTACACTATGAAAATTTTTTCAAATAATATTTATCTGTATATATAAATGCGAGTTCACGTAATAGGTGCCGGCCCAACGGGTATGTCAGTCGCATGGGAAATACTCAGGTCAACCGACCACGAAGTTATTATATACGATCGTAAAGAATCTGCAGGTGGATCGTGGTGGGAACCAAAGGGTCCTAAAAGAGATTTACATGCACATAGAATTGTGTTTGATAACGCATTCGTAAACACAAATAGTTTATTCGAAGAAATGGGTATTGAATGGGATGATATGTTTCAACCTGCAGATACACGCGTGTATACTACAACATTCAAGTATCTTAAATTTAAAGATTATTTGACTTTAGCGTCACTCGCGGTACGTGTTTTAGCACAACCAGATAATTATAAAGGTGTATCATTCAAAAATGCACTTGGTGATCTTTCTGACTCGGGTGAAAAACTACTCAAAGCCTTACCATTAATTATGGATGGTGTTGATTGGGAAACAATGTCAGCATTTGAATTTGTAAAAAGTTTTGATCACGTGGGTATGTCTAAACAATACGTTCAAAAAGTTTCGGGTAAAGTCATGTCCGATAAAATGCAAAACGCACTCGTAGAGAAGGGTGCTACATTTATGTTTGGTAGAGATCTTGAAAAGGTACATTACGAAAAAGATGGATATGAAGCTACTTTTACAAACAAAACAAAAATAAAGGATGGTCTCCTTGTTTTATGTATAGATAATAGTAAAGCGTTACAACTTGTGGGTGAGAATTGGGGTAAAGATACCCTTAAAAAAATTGGTCCAAGTACGTACGGGTGTATTAACGTGTTATTAGATTACGACGAACCAATCCGTTTACCTAAAACTGATTTGGAATATGCTATGGAAACTACATTTAATATTCAACCCGTTGTATTAAGTGATAATAAAACCATTTCGTGTGTTATATGTAATCTCACGGATGAAGTTTTATCGACCGACCCAGAAACACTTAAAAGTGAAGTTATTAAACAATTAGGTGTACCAAAACCAACGAGTATACGTATAGCTTGGGGTTCATATTGGAAAGATGGGAAGTGGTCGTTCGAACAATCGTCGGGGGTTTTGAGCTTACACGGACAGGTCCCATTTTACGGAGAATCTTCGAAAGTTGCTTTATGTGGTATGATGTCCGAAAGAAAAACACCCTATTCGAGTATAGAAGCCGCTATTGAAGTCGGAAGATCATTTTGTCATGAAACGTTTGAAACAAGAAAACCATTACAACCAGTTTTAATTACACACGTTTTATTCATACTTATAGTTTTGTTTCTTATTATACTATATACACGTAAAGAATGACTTTACCGGTCACTGCAACTGTTTATGAACCAATGTACGACTATAATGAAAAAAAATATATTAGAATATCTTTACCCGATAAAGTAAGAGATTATATCAGGGAATTACACGAACATAAAACAGATGTTGTTTTATTTCCCCAAAAACTAGACGACCCATTGGAAGGTAACGTTTTAAAAGTAAAAGTTCCGTTTAGATACCGACGGGTCATGTGTAATGTTGATGGGGATACACCCGTTCAATCACTTAAAAAAGGTGATACAATTCTCACTGAAATTCAATTTAACGGGGTTTGGAACGCTCACGAACATAGCGGGTATTCGTGGGTATTGAAGTATATAAAGTATAGGAACTAAGAGTAAGAAATGAGTCTTACGCGCTCGGGATATCTCACAGGTGAGACACCAGAAATCAAAAAAGAACTCACGGTACGTGCCGTTGTAAATACAGAGTTCGGGTTTCCGCCGCCTCCCTTTAAGGTATTCAGAAAAACAAAAACAGGTCTATGTGTTCCCCGATTTTACGGTGAAGAAAAGTTTGGTAAAGCAAAAGAAGATCGTCGTCCTACACCAGTTAAAATATCTTGTAAATTTAATGGAAAACTTCGTGATGAAACGCATCAAAACGATGCTTTGGCGGCAGCACTTAAATCTGGGCACGGTGTTCTCTCACTTCCTTGTGGCTTTGGGAAAACGACAGTATCCTTGGCCATAGCGTGTAAACTCGGATACCGAACCATGATTGTTGTTCACAAAGAGTTTCTCGCAAACCAGTGGAAAGAACGTATCCAACAGTTTTGTCCAGGTGCATCTATAGGTGTAGTACAACAAAACAAATTAGAAACCAATTGTGATTTTGTCATTGCCATGCTTCAATCTTTATCGCTCAAAGAATACTCGTTTAATGATTTTGATACGATAGGTACACTTATCGTTGACGAAGCACATCATATATGCGCGAAAGTATTTTCACAATCACTTTTTAAAATATGTCCGAAACACATTTTTGGTTTGTCTGCAACACCGACCCGTAAAGATGGACTCACGAAAGTTCTACATTGGTTCATGGGACCAACATTCTTTGCCATTGAACGTGAAAATCAAGAACAAGTCGAAGTGTTTCCAATTGAATATACGTGTCCGAGGTTTCAAGATCCACCACCATGTACGCGGTTCGGCAAACTTTCATTAGCGACCATGATTACCGAACTTACCGAAGATCGTGGACGGAACATCGTTATAGCAAACCTTATCAAAAATATTGTTAAAGGAACGCGTCAAGTTCTCGTATTAAGTGATCGTCGACACCATTGTGAAGTACTCCACCAAAGTTTCAAGAAAACGTCAGGGCTCTATATGGGTGGTATGAAAGAAGTTGATTTAGCCGAATCAAGTAAAAAACAAATCATATTTGCGACGTTTAGTCAAGCACACGAAGGTCTCGATATACCTTCACTCGATACGGTTATACTTGCGACCCCTAAGTCTGATATTGTACAATCAATTGGACGAATTATGCGTGAAACACACGGTAAAAAGAACAATCCACATATTTACGACATGTTCGATCAATGGTCTATTTGTCACGCCATGTATAATAAACGTCTCAAAGTGTATCGCCAAGGTGGTTTTAAAATACCAAAACAAAAATCCGAAGAACCTACCGATTTCACTAAAGGGAAATGCCTCATTTTATCCTAAAAATAATCACTTGTATTTGTAAGAATGCCGTGTTGTGATACGGGTCGTAATATACAAAAGTATAAAGGGGCCGCAGCATCCACACTCCAGGATGTTACCGATAATGGGAACACAACAACGGGTGATATAATAACAACATCTGGATTTTTTATAGGTGATGGTAGTTTGCTTACGGGTATATCAGGTGCGAGTGCCGCATTTACTTTACAAGAAACATCGGATCGTGGTAACACCACGTCTAACGTGATTCAGTTTACAAACACAATTACATCTTTAACTACAAGTGGTAACGTTTTAGTTACGGGTAACGTGAATGCGTTTAAATTTTACGGTGATGGTTTAGGATTAACGAGTCTAAATGCGAGTAACATTAACAGTGGTACATTATCCAATACATATGGCGGTACGGGTGTTACTTCGAGTACAGGTTCTGGAAGTGTTGTTTTAAACACGAATCCAACCTTATCCGGAACAATTACCGGTGGAACCTTTTCGGGAAGTCATTCCGGTGATGGATCAGGGTTATCAAGTTTAAACGCTGATAATATAAGTTCGGGAACACTTAGTAACGATAGACTGGGTACAAAAACAGGTACAGGAAACATTGTCATGAGTGCGAGTCCAACCTTATCCGGAACAATTACCGGTGGAACCTTTTCGGGAAGTCATTCCGGTGATGGATCAGGGTTATCAAGTTTAAACGCTGATAATATAAGTTCGGGAACACTTAGTAACGATAGACTGGGTACAAAAACAGGTACAGGAAACATTGTCATGAGTGCGAGTCCAACCTTATCCGGAACAATTACCGGTGGAACCTTTTCGGGAAGTCATTCCGGTGATGGATCAGGGTTATCAAGTTTAAACGCTGATAATATAAGTTCGGGAACATTAAGTATTTCTAGAGGTGGGACGGGTGTTACTACGTACACTACAGGTGATATACTAATAGCATCAGGTACCAATACTTTATCTAATCTCGGTTTAGGTCAGGGTGGATATGTTTTAACTTCTAATTCTACAACAGGTTTGCCAGAATGGAAATCTTCGAGTGATTTAGGGACCGAAGTCGCAGAACTCTCTAATAGTTCGTATATACTTGGTGGAGTATATAATGGTATTACCTCGACAACATGGAGTGTTCAAGCTTCTAATACAAATACAGCCGATTATATAGTTGCAAGAGACTCAAGTGGTGATATATTCGTATCAAATGTAAACGCAATAAACATTCGCGGTGATGGTTCCGGAATAACGAATTCCAATGCGAGTAACATAAGTCTAGGAACTTTAGCAGTTACTAGAGGTGGGACTGGTGTTACTTCGAGTACAGGTACTGGGAGTGTTGTTTTGAATACAAATCCAGCCCTTTCTGGAACAGTAACTGCAGGTACGTTCAGTGGTTCAGGATCAAGTTTGACGAGTCTAAATGCGAGTAACATTAACAGTGGTACATTATCCAATACATATGGCGGTACGGGATTTACTTCGTATAGTCAAGGTGATTTACTCGTCGGTACGGGTACGGGTTCTAACCTCAAGAAATTACCTAAAGGTAATTCAAATTATGTATTAACCGTAAACAGTTTGGGAAGTGATATAGAGTGGGCTGCAGCTTCTGGTGGTAGTGGAAGTATAGGTACATTTCAGCAAGTTACAGATACTGGTAACACAACATCAAATACTGTACAGTTTCAAAACAGTATAACTTCTTTAACTGCAAGTGGTAACGTTTTAGTTACGGGTAACGTGACTGCGTCTAAATTTTACGGTGATGGTTTAGGATTAACGAGTCTAAATGCGAGTAACATTAACAGTGGTACATTATCCAACGCATATGGTGGTACGGGATTTACTTCGTATAGTCAAGGTGATTTACTCGTCGGTACGGGTACGGGTTCTAACCTCAAGAAATTAACTAAAGGTAATGCAAATTATGTATTAACCGTAAACAGTTTGGGAAGTGATATAGAGTGGGTTGCAGCTTCTGGTGTAGGTAGCAGTTTATGGACACAGTCGGGTTCAGATATATACTATGATAGTGGTAATGTGGGTATTTCTAATTCAACTACCAACCATACAGTTCACTTAGGATCTAATGTTATAGTAAACGATACAGGAAACTATGATGTTTTTAGAGTTAATGGTAATGTTTTTACGACCGGTCACTTTGTTGGTGATGGGAGTTATATAACGGGTATAAAACAGATAAAGAATGAAACGGACACGGATGTCATTGTTGCGGGTGATGGTGCACCCACGAGAAGTAGTTTATTATCTAGGTTTTATAACTAAAAAATTAATATAACTAATTGTATGACTTCTATTACTAACCAATATACGAATACTGTAGAAGGTTTTTATGGTAATTTTGTTTCCCAAATTTCAGGGAACACAATTACTCCACCAGGTGCGAGTACAACAGGCGGTGTTTCATCAGCTATGTCGAATACGGGTGAATACATATTTATAGGTGATTGCGAAAGATCAAACGTATACGTTTATACCAGTGATAACACAAATGTATCGTATCTTACCACAATAGATTTGGGTACCACACCCGGGCACGGTTGGTCAGTTGATACAGATTTGTATGGTGATACTGTCGTCATTGGTAGTAATTTAGAAACTGTCAGTGTATATACACGTAGTGGTTCTTCGTTTACACACGATTATACAATAAGTAAACCTTCAGCTAATAGTTCAGACTTTGGTAAGGCCGTTGCAATTGCTAAAGAAAATACATCACGAGTTGTTGTGGGTGATTATGGGTATATGTATAATTACCCCGGCATCGGTTCAGAAAATTGGGGTGAAGTATCTTTATTTGAAAATGGTACTTTAATAGCAAATTGGTATGGAACAAGTTTTGCTAAGGGTTTTTCTGTTGGTATAAGTGGTGACGGTGAATATATCGTTACTGGTCATGGAGGGTTTATAGCTGGAACAAATATAAACAATACCTTTAATGCGTTCCCTTATGTTGATGGTGGTGGTACTCACCATGCAGCAGGCGATGGTGCGATCGAAATTTTAAAATATGATACTACTGCTGGCACTACTTATAATGGTAGTAATATTCTTGCATTAAAAAGAATAAAACCTGTAACAGCCTATAGTATATCGAATTCATCGTACGGGTTTTCGGTTGCCATGTCTGTAACTGGAGATATAGTAGCCGTAGGATCACCAACCGAAAATTTAAATTCTGCAAATGGGTATGGTGGCGCTATACGAGTATACCAAAAAAGTGTGGTAAATGATACTACATGGAATCAAATAGGTAACACTATATACCATTCAAAAGGTGCAGGTAATTTACTTCGTCTCACGTATAATGGAAAAAGGTTATACACAGCTCTCCAATCTGCCGCTTTCAAGGATGATCAGGAAGATTATAAAACATTTAACGTATACGACTATAACGGAAGGTTCTGGACACCTTTAGAATACATAGAAGGCGAATTTGTTAATAATTCGTATGGGTACCCTACGAGTATGTCACTGGATGGTCTCAAAATTTTGTGTACATCTAATAATAATACAAATACAAACTTAGAAGCGACGAGTGGTATAAGTGCTACTAAACAACTCTTAAAATTAGCGTCCGGTGTAAAACTATTAGGGAGTACATCTGTTGGTGGTTCTTTAGCGGCAAGTGATATTATAGTTGGCGGCGGTGTCGTTTCGAATTATGAAAATAGCGGTATGATAACGTTTTCAGATACAACCGGTGACGAAGATAAGTTTTGTAAAATACTTAACCGTAAATACGATGGTCAAGATAATACAAACGATAAATCCGAACTTCTTATCATGAAAAATGGTGATGATGTTGGTGGTAATGATAGAATACGAATGTATGGATATGAAGTTGTTTTACAAAGTGGTGGTTCATTAGTAGAAAGAGACTGTAATAACGAAATATTCGAAGATGGTTATGAGTTTATGTGTGATCCAGCTATAAAAATTACGAGTAATAATTGTGTTAATATCGGTGAATTATCTCCTTCGTACGTTTCATTTATAGTAACGGAAGATAGCGGAGACTTTTTAATAAACGGTAAAAATGTAGACTTAATATTACAAAGAGGTGTTGAATACAGATTCGATCAATCAGACGGAAGTAATGCAGGAAAAACCATTATGTTTTTTAACGGTAGTACCCCTTTAGGTTCAAATACGAGTACACTACCTGGTAATTCTGGTGCATACACAACAATTACAATACCTTATGATGCTCCTGAAACGGGTATAGAGAGTGCTAATTGGAATACTGGTACTACCCATACTAACATTGGTGTAATTTCACCGCCAACAAGACTCAACGTAACTGGAAATATGTATGCAAGTGGTAATGTGGGTATTGGGACAGGTTCCCCAACGTCACCTCTTCACGTTATTGGTGATGCTTTCTTCGATGGGGGGAATATATATTTCAATAAAACGTCCGGTTCTGTATCTAAAATAACAAGTAGCTCCGCGGGTGATGATCTACGATTTTATTCCGATCACTGGATAAGATTCCTTGAATCGGATACTAATGCTGAGAAACTCGTTATTAATGGTAATGGAGGTAAAATAGGTATAAACCATTCTACCCCGGATTCTTGTCTCCATATAGCCTCGTCGAGTGGACAAACTATCACTCTCGATGGTTCAACCCGTACGTCGTATATACATTATGTTAGGGGTACTGGTCATTGGTACGCGGTCGTAGATAACGATTCTGGTCCTAATCATAACATGTATTGGTATTCTAATACAAGTCAGTCAGGTAACCCCAT
>Ga0209632_10006127_pt1 | contig 10238 bp, 8 predicted proteins | sample COG_10_FD_184754 | JGI IMG/M metagenome (GOLD analysis project Ga0209632, IMG submission 184754) | Pelagic Microbial community sample from North Sea - COGITO 998_met_10 (SPAdes) (version 2) | ecosystem: Environmental > Aquatic > Marine > Neritic zone/Coastal water | place: Helgoland, sampling...
CGATTTACGTAAAATCGTCAACTGGGAGGAAATCAGCGAGGGTGCGGTCTACGAAGACGACCGGGTCAAGGTCTCCTGCTTGCGCGTCATCCACCCGCCGGTGCACCATTGCTACGCCTTCAAGTTCGAGACGGCGGCCGGCACCGTGGTCTTTGGCGCAGACACAACGTACTTCCCACCTCTGGCTGAGTTCGCCAAAGGCGCCAACATTCTGGTGCACGAGGCTATGTTCGTCCCCGGTGCCAAGAAAATTTGTGAATACATGAAGCCGGTGAAGCCCACGCTGTGGGAGCACTTCGAGGCCTCACACACCACCTGCGAAGACGTTGGCCGCATCGCCACACAAGCCGCGACCCAGCACCTTGTGCTGAATCACTACGTCCCAGACATCGGTGACCGTGACACAAAGGTGGAAGACTTCGAGCAGGCTGTCGGCACGACCTTTGACGGCAAGATCACGGTCGGTCGCGATCTGATGGAGATTCCGTTCTAGAGGGCTCCGGTAACAACATAGCCCAGCGCTTTGGCGACCTGTTCGGGCGATTGCACAACGACCATTGCGGCGGCATCGACTTCCTTGAGCGCATGGGCGTGGTCGGGACCGTGTATGACGATGATGGACTTGCCCAGCGCAGCGGCATAGCCGGCGTCAAACGCGGCGTTCCACTGCTTGTATTTCTCCCCAAAGCAGACGACCACCACGTCGGCGTCTTCGATGCCTTTGCGGATACGAATGCTGTTCAGCTTGGCACTGCGCTGATCGTGCCAGAACTTATCCGCCTCCGGCCCGGTAATCAGCGGCCCGCAATCGTCGGACAGGGCGTGATCGGTGACTGGACCAGCAAACTCTATGTCCAGCCCCTGGCACTGCTCGATGATGGCGTCTCGCCAATTGGTGTGGATTTCGCCGGATAGGTAGACTGATATCATGGGAAAAGGCTTTGCAACGGTGGATCAGAAAGGTTCCCGTCCTTTTGCCTCATCCAGCCTCGCGCCAAAACCCCACAAATGTCCCGCTCATCCACGGGATGACCCGCGCGCCCGCACACAGCGGGCAACCAAAGCCTTTAAAGCGCACCCGCCAGCGCCGTCAGGCGAAGGCGGGTTCCGTTTGATCAAAGGAACGGCAAGTAGAAATCGCGAACGTCATCCACGCTTGCAGTTGCCAAACGGTTGGCCTCATCCCGCTTGATGAACACCAGCGCGTCAACCAGCAACGGCCCCAACGCATCCCGCAAGGCACGATCCTGATCCAGTGCATCCGCCGCTTTCTTCAAGGACGTGGGAACATGTCCTGTGGCGCGGACATTTTCAATACCGTCGAGATCTTCTGCCACCGGACAGTCATAGCCGTTTTCAACCCCCAACAAGGCTGCTTGCAGCACCGCGTGGACCGCCAAATACGGGTTAGTCGAACCATCTGCCATCCGGTGCTCAAGCCGCGCAGACTTGGGCGATGCAACGGTAGTGCGCACCGTGGTCATGCGGTGGTCATCTGCCCAGTTACGCCAATAACCCGCCATCGAAGCCGGGGTCAGGCGATCGTAGGAATTGACATTGGCGGCCAGCACGCCAGCCAAGGACTCGTGGTGGTGCAGCAGGCCCGCCACGCAGCCCGTGGCCAGCTCGGACAGAGCGCCCGCAGGGGCGATGACGTTCTGTCCCTGCTCATCGGCAAAGCTGAAGTTCACGTGCACGCCCGAGCCCCCACGCTCCGGGATCGGCTTGGGCAGGAAGGTCAGGATCAGGCCCTTTTGCGCGGCAATTTCCCGCGCCAAAACCCGCAGCAGAAAGGCATCGTCACAGGCTTTGACGGCATCATCAAAGCACAGCGTCAACTCGAACTGACCATTGTCGTATTCGCCATTCATCGATTCAATCGGGATCCCGCAGGCATCTGCCTGGTTCCAGATAGCGTCCATCAGCCCAGCGGGGTCATTGTGCGGCCCGGTGCCGTAAACATGGGCGCCCGGCGTACCATAGGGACGGAAGGTGCCGTCGTCTGCGCGCTCGAAGACATAGGCCTCCAGCTCAATCCCAATTTTGGGCGTGAGTCCGCGCTGTTGCCACTGTGCCACCGTCCGGCGCAGCGCGCCGCGCGCGCACAGACCAAAGGGTTCGCCGTGGATATGCAAATCGCCCAAGGAGATCTCGGCCCCGTCCTGCCATCCCGTGCGCCGCACGTCGTCAAGCATCAGGTCCATATCTGGAACGCCCTCAAAGACACCCGTTCCCGGCACGGGCAGCAAATCCCTGTCGTAGGACACTGCAAAGGCTGCTCTGGCAAAGCCAACTTTACCGCCCTGAGCCATCTGCGGCGCGACGTATTTTCCACGCGGCAGGTTCAGCAAATCACAAAAGAGAGCACGTGTTCTGTTGATGGTCATGGTTGATCAAATCCCACGAAAGCGTTGGTTAATGGTAGGGGGTCAGAGGTCGGAGGTCGAAAGTACCACAAATTCATTTTCCATCCCTCAACGCCGGATGCGCACCGGCAGACTTTTCACCCCACAGATGAAGTTCGACCGCGTCCAAGTGGGCGCACCTAGGGCCTCGATGCCGCTGATCCGGCCTGCGATTTCCTCGAGTAACACCCGCACTTCCATCCGCGCCAGCCACATCCCTAGGCACAAATGAACCCCGCCCTGGCCAAAGGCCAGATGCGGGTTCGGGTCACGGGCCAGATTGACCCCGTGGGGGTCTTCGAAAACCCTCTGATCCCGGTTGCCGGAGACGAACCACAGGATCACCTTGTCGCCTTTGGCAATGGCTTTCCCGCCCAGTTCAGTGTCTTCGGTCGCAGTTCGACGAAAGTACATGGTGGGCGAAGCAAGGCGGATGAACTCATCGGAAACTGTGTTCCAGACAGCTCCCGCCTGCATCTGCTGGAGCAACGCCGGATCGCGGGTGAGCTGATACAGCGCCATAGCAATTGAGTACCGCGTGGTATCATTGCCCGCAGCAACCAGCAGGCAGAAGAAGTTCTTGAAGTCGCGGGCTTCCATTACACCCTGCTCACTGTTTGCCCCCAGCACGCGCGCCAGAATGCCCTCTGGATCGACCTCCTTGTGACCGTCCATGACCGCTTGCGCGTAGTCGTACAGCTCCGCCCCTGCCGGACTGCGAAAGGGCATGAAGCGATAGGCGTCGGTATCGGCCTTGTCGATGATGGTATCGGTGAAATCTGGGTCAGAGTTGCCGATCAACGCGTCTCCCTTTTCGACCAAAAACGGCAAATCAGCATCCGGCACGCCCAGAATGCGGCCCAGCATCATCATGGGCAGCTGCTTGGCGAGCGCATCAACGGCGTCGAACTCATCGCGGGCAAAGGCCTGCTCCACGATGTCAGCCGCCAGCGAACGCACCAGTTCTTCATAGCGAGCGATCGCCGGGCGAGAAAAGACGGGGTTGAGGAAGCGGCGGGTTTGGCGGTGTTCAGGCGGGTCGGTCTCCTGAAACGTACGCCGGGCCATATATTCCGCGTGGCTCTGATCCTCGATACGGATCCCCTGCCCGCTGCTGAACACAGCGTTGTTGCCGTTCGCCGTCATGATGTCGGCATGCCCTGTCACCGACCAGAAGCCCCGGCCACCGTCGTGTTCGGGGGTCCAGTGCACCGGGTCCTCAGCGCGCAGACGCTCGAAGGTCCGGTGCGGGATTCCACCGGTGAAACTGTCGTGATCGCTTAAGTCCATGTGACCGTCGTCATGTGCGGCCGCATCCAAGCCGTCCGCATTCGAAGCGCCCGCCTGCTGATCCACCATCATCCCTGCTCCCTCGTCTGTTGTTGATAGGCCGTCACTGCCTGCACCAGAAACCGGGTCATCCAGCCAGCAAACTTCGGCCCATGGTTGGCTCGCGTCAGCGACGCCTTCGCCGCCTTGAACAGCGGTTGTCCCAGCAGTTCCTCGCACTCATCAAGCACCGCTTCCATGAAAGCCGGGTTGAACTCTGGGTGCATCTGAGTGGTCAGTATGTGGTCGCCCATCACAAAGGCTGCATTGGCACAGCGCGCCGAGGTGCCGATGCGCTCCGCTCCGGCGGGCAGCTGGGTCACCTGGTCCTCGTGGAAGGCATAGAAATTCAAATCTTCGAGCGGCTGCATGTAGTCCCGCACGCGCTCGAATTGGGTGGTATCAATACCAACGTTCCACCCCGAAACCGCACGCTCGACCCGCCCCCCCAAAGCAGCAGCAACAGCCTGATGGCCAAAGCATGCACCAATGATGGGTTTGCGCGCCGCGTGGCACGCACGGATCAGCGCGTAAAGCGGCGGTAAAAACGCGTGCTCATCCAGCACCGATAGCGGCGAGCCTGTGATCAGATAGGCGTCCTGCTCGTCAAGAGCTGCCGGAACTTCGCCCGCGATGGTCATGTAGACACGATAGCGGAAGCGTTGCTCCTGCTCATCCAACAAATCGCGAAACCGGTGCGCGTCATCGGGAAAGTGGTCTCCGATGGTCTCGGTCTTGTCGTGATTAACCTGCAATATGCCCAGCCGAATGCGATCCATGGCTCTGTGTCTTGTTCTTCAGTGTTTGCGTGTATTGCTTTGGTGTTCGTTCAGGCTTCAGCCCGCAAGCGGGTTCGTCAACCGTTCAAGAACAAACCAAGGGTAAAGAAGCGCGGGGCTGCGAAGCCCCGCACCGTTTGGTCAGACGCCCTGATTATTCGCCAGCGATGATCGCTGCGAGTTCCGCGTCCTTGGCTGAGTCGGCGACGATCCGAGCCATGGATTCTTCCATGCCCTGCCAGTAAACAGCAGCACCGGTTTCAGCCATCAGCTGCTGAGCCTCGTCAGACATCATCGTTGCCTTGCCGATTTCAGCAAGCGTATCGATGACTTCCTGCGGGGTACCCTTGGTCACGAACAGACCGTTCCACAGTTCCAGATCGTTGATGCCCGACTGCGCAGCAAGCGTGTCAACGCCATCAAGCTTGGCAATGGGAGCCTCACCGATGTTTGCCAGAACGTTGATCGTATCCAGGCATGGCTCAATCAGCGCCAGCGTCGTGTTGATCACGTCAGCATCACCAGCGGACAGCGTGTTACAGTCGAGCATGTCGAAAGCTGAATCATCGGCAAACTCAAAGCCCATGTTCTTAGCCGCAGCAAAGGTCGCTTTTGTCGGGGTCAGGCCCGCACCGAAGTGCCCCAGCACCACGTCGTTGTCCTGCGCGTGGGCCGCCAGTTCAGCCATGTTGCTGTACCCGGAATCACCCGAGGACGCCAAAACGAACGGGTAGGTCAGGAAGATTCCAACCGGGATGAAGCTGTCTTCTTCAATGCCGACGCCGATGCGCGGACCCACGATTGGAACACCGATGACGAAGGAGCCAACAACCGAACCGTCAGCCGGAGCCGCCAACACTTCCAACGCGCCCGGGAACGGACCGTCACCGCCGCCGGGGCGGTTGACAACAGACGCCGGAACGCCGGTCGCTTCCTGCATGTTCGCCGCAATCATGCGGGTCAGGATGTCTTCAAAGTCGCCTGGAGGCCACGGAACAATAAACTGTACCGGACCGGTCGGGTACTCAGCCTGGGCATTGAATGCCAGACCAAGAGTGGCAATGCTCGCAGCTGCCAAAGTTAAAAGCTTCTTCATGGGAACCTCCTCCGTTTTTAAAGCTTCAGTCTAGTCTTCACTCTCTTTTGGGCAGTCGCCCGATTTGGACCCTCTCAGTTCTTCCTTCGGTGATCCAAAATCATGGAAACCAGCACCGCCACAATCACCACCACGATGACCACAGCCAGTGTGCCCGATACGGGCCGATCAACCAGATCGGTCCACGTCTTGATGCGACTGGCGCCAGCGGTCAGGCGCTCGACCATGATCGAGCCGAGCACCATGCCCAGCACGACCGGCACAAGCGGCCATTCCAGCCGTCGCAGGATGTAGCCGATAAAGCCAAAAATGGCCGCGACCACGCAGTCGAAGAAGTTGTTGCGGATGCTGAACACACCCACGAACGCAAAAATCATGATGAACACGCCCAAAAAGCGGTTCGGAATGAAGATCATCCGGGCGATCAGCCGCGTGGTGAACAGCAGCGCGATCACCACCAGCACGTTAATGATCAGCAGCGCGATAAACAGGCTGAACAGAAAATCCGGGCTCTTCTCGAAGATATCCGGCCCGGGTTTGATACCGGCATCAAAGAACACCACCATCATCATCGCCGTCAGCGCCTCCCCCGGCACGCCAAGCGCCAGCAGGGGGATCATCGCAGCAGCGGGAACAGCGTTGTTGGCGGTTTCTGAGGCAATCAGGCCCTCGGGCGAGCCGTGGCCAAACTGTTCTGGCTTCTTGGACATGCTGCGCGCGGTGGCGTAGCTGAAGAACTGCGCCACAAACTCGCCAACACCGGGAATGATCCCCATGATGGTCCCGTAGACCCCAGAGATCGCAGTGACTGCCGGATAACGGCGCAGCTCGGCCAGACCGCGGAAGAGCCCTCCCTTGAAGCGAACCTCTTTGGCCGGGTCGTCTTTGCCGACCATCAGGAACAGCGCTTGGCTGAGCGCAAAAATACCAACGATAACCACGATCAGGTTAAAACCCGATGCCAGCTCTTCAATGCCAAAGGTATAGCGCTCAAAGCCCCGCAGCGATTGGCGCCCCACAAGCGTGATCAGCATACCAAAGCCAAACAGTGCCGCCGCGATGAGCATGGTCTGCCGGTGCGCAAGAATCAGCAGCACCATCCCCAACACCGCCGCCATAAAGATATCCCGGCTGCCAAACAGCGCGCCCAGATCCCGCAGATAAGGCCCGAACAGGATCAGCGCACACAGCGCCGTCAGGATGGAGAACATGCCGCCGTAGAACGAAGCACTGTACGCCAACGCCAAAGCCCGAGGCCCCTCCCCGCGCCGGGTCATGGAGTACCCGTCATAGGTCGTCAGCGCATTCACTGGGGTGCCGGGTGTGTTTATCAGGATGGCCGGAATCGCCCCGCCGTACATTGACGAGCCGTATATCCCCAGCAGCAGCACCAGCGACACCAGATCCGGCAGAAACACAGTCGCCGGCAGCAGAATGGCAATGGCGATGGCCGGTCCGATCCCTGGCACCGCGCCAATCATCAACCCGCCCAGCGAACCGATCAGCAGCGCGATCAACACTTGAGGGTCGAGCAGGTTCTGCAATCCGGTCATCAGCGCATCCATCAGAAGTACACCTTCATGAACCGCTCCAACCCATCGGGGAGTTGGTTGTAAAGCCAGATGTTAACCGGGGTTTTGATTTGCAGCATGGTGCGGAAAAACAGCACGGAGACAAAGCTGACCGCTATGGTGATACCCAGCCAACGCCAACTGCGATACCCCAGCCGGAACACCATCAGCACCGCAAAGATGATTGTTGCGAACAAGTAGCCGATCAACTCGATGCTACGGGTGTAAACGATGAAATAGGCAACAAACTCAACCGCCCGCAGCCACTGCACAACCTCATACCGGGTTTTGTTGGGCCGATGCTTGCGCCGGTCCAGCCGTGCGCGACGCAGGCTCAGCGCGAAATTGCCCAGCGCAGCAGGGAGCAGGATCATCACGGCGATAACCGGTCCCACCCACGGCTGTTTGAGCATCTTCCCCAAGCGCCGCTGCGGCAAATCCCGGTCCGCCCAACCACTTTCACCAAAGAACGACAGCGCGACGAACAAGGCCGCAGCCAGGAACAGGGCTGAGAACAGCAGATCACCGCGTCCCCGGCTGAACTTAAACAGATCGGCGACATTAAACCGACGTTCGCGGGGAATGGAGCTCTTGAACCCCTTCCCCACGGGCGTTGACTGCAGCGCCACGTCTGCGCTGGTCGAGCGCAGGTCCGGTTGAGAAACCGCTGTGGTGCTGCGGAAGTCGGTCACTCTGCGCCCTCCTCAACCCTTGCAGCGATTTCAGCAATCACAGCAATGGCAGTATCGGCGTCCTGTTCTTCCATGGTCCAGTTGCCGGCCTGGAAACGGATCACGAACTTGCCCTCGATCTTGGTCTGGGTGAGATAGATGCGACCGTCGCTATTGATCGCCTCAATCAGGCGCAGGTTCAGCGCGTCCAGCGCTTCGTCATCCATGCCTTCGGGTGCCAGGCGGAAGGTGAACAGCGACAGCATCGGCGGGGTAACAATTTCCATGTTGGCCATCACCCCAATGGCGTCATGGACCTTCTCTGCCCAAGCAACGTGGTTGCGGATCATGGTCCGAAGACCTTCCATCCCATAGCCCCGCAGCAAGAACCAAAGCTTCAGCGCCCGGAAGCGCCGACCCAGCGGGATCGTCCATTCGGAGTAATTGACGATGCCGTCCGCGCCCTGTGTCTTCAGGTACTCGGGCTTGATGGCCAGGGTTTTTACCTGGCTTTCCGGGTTGGCGAGGAATTGAACCGAGCAGTCGAACGGCACGGCGAGCCATTTATGCGGATTGAAAACAATCGAGTCCGCGCCCTCGATACCCGCTGCGAGGTAGCGGTATTCGGGGCAGATCAACGCTGACCCAGCCCAGGCTGCATCGATGTGGATGTAGAGCCCGTTCGCCTTGCCGACCGCGATGGCAGCTTCGAGGTCGTCGGTGGCTCCGGCGCTGGTGCCCCCCAGCGACCCGATCAGGCCCGCAGGAATGAAGCCTTCGGCACGGTCCAACTCAATTGCGGCTTCCAGCGCTTCGACATCCATGCCCCGGTTTGGACCCTGTACGGGGATGCGGACGAGGTTGTCTTCACCGATGCCGGAAACCCAGATGGCCCGGTCGATCGAGGTATGGACTTCTTCGCTGGCGTAGATCCGCAGACGGCCTGCATCGGCCAGACCCTTTTGGTTCCCCTGCCAGTTCAGCGCCCGCTCCCGCATGGTCAGCACGGCCGTCAGTGTCGCCGATGAAGCCGTATCCTGAATCACCCCGGAAAAACCATCCGGCAGACCCAGACCTTGCCGTAACCAATCGACAACTTTGCCTTCCAGTTCCGTCGCCGCGGGCGAGGTCTGCCACAACATGCACTGTGCAGCCATCGACGCGACCAGATACTCGGCAACCACCGTTACCGGGGCGGCGTTGGAGGGGAAATACGCGAAGAAGCGCGGGTGCTGCCAATGGGTCATGCCGGGAACAATGATGTCTTCAAAATCTTTGAAGATCGTCTCCATATCCTCCGCCTGCTCCGGCGGGTGCGCCGCGATGGCATCACGGACCTTGCCGGGAACCAGCGGCGGGCGCACCGCGCGATCACGCAAGCCTTCGTTGTACGAAGCAGCCCAATCAACGGCTTTGCTTCCCCACTTTGAAAAGTCCTTCCAATCCATCTGTCTCTTTACTTCCTGCCCTGCGGGTTTCTGGTGTTATTTGTATACATTATCGTGGTGGGCGAGCTGTTGCCCTGCGCCGCTCAGCGCGCCGCCGTTGCGGCTTGCAGGCCCGCCTCGATGCCGTTGAGCAAGGTTTGGGTTTCCTCAGCGGTGATGATTAGAGGCGGCGAGCAGATCAGGTTGTTCCCGGAAATCCGCACCATGACGCCCGCCTCATAGGCGGCTTGGTAGATTGTGCCAATCGCGGCTTTATCCAGGGGCGCTTTGGTCTCGCGGTTGCCGACCATTTCCATGCAGAACATCAGACCCTTGCCGCGCACGTCGCCAACGATCTCGTATTTTTCCGCCAGAGCCTGCCCACCAGCGAGCAATTCAGCGCCGCGCGCCGCAGCGTTGTCGGCAACGCCTGATTTTTTAATCAGTGGCACACAAGCAAGAGCAGCAGCAGCCCCAACGGGGTGGGCGGAATAGGTGTAGCCGTGCCCAATCATCCCCAAGGCCGACTCATCGTTTTCGAAGACTTCTGCCACTGACCCGTGAATCATGACTGCACCAAAGGGATAATAGCCATTGGTGATCGCCTTGGCGGTACACATGAAGTCTGGCTGAACGCCGGTCAGACGCGACCCGGTCCACGCCCCCGTGCGGCCAAAGGCTGTGATCACTTCATCGGCGATCAGCAGAATCCCATGCCGGTCACAGATTTCCCGAACCATGGGCATGAAGCTCTCATGCGGCGGGATGACCCCGCCCGCGCCTAACACCGGTTCCATGATGAATGCAGCGACAGTGTCGGGTCCCTGGAAGTTAATCTCGTCTTCCAACTGCGCCGCCACCAACGTCGCCAGCTTGGCTGGGTCGGTCTCGTTGAACGGGTTGCGGTACGTGTAGGGCGAAGCGATCTGAAAGCATCCCTGCAACAGCGGTTCGTACTGC
>Ga0209632_10006128_pt1 | contig 10237 bp, 12 predicted proteins | sample COG_10_FD_184754 | JGI IMG/M metagenome (GOLD analysis project Ga0209632, IMG submission 184754) | Pelagic Microbial community sample from North Sea - COGITO 998_met_10 (SPAdes) (version 2) | ecosystem: Environmental > Aquatic > Marine > Neritic zone/Coastal water | place: Helgoland, sampling...
CCTCTTTTGGTAAATGTTCTTTTAACTAATCCATGATCAGATAACCATGAATTATTTATATCAATATTTGAACCATCTTTCATTTTCGCATAAGGAAAATAAATTGGATTTTTCTTCATTATTGTGTCAAAATTTACTGAATTTTGTAAATCAATTGTTGTATATGAACCTTCATTTGTGTATCCAATAAAATCAGAATTATATTTTCTATATTCACCTTTACCTTCCCATAATTGATCATTTCCTAAAGTTAAAATAAATCTTTTTTTTGCACATATACCCACGTCCTGTTGTTGGTCAGGAATATTATGATTTGTTAAAAAATCCCTCCAAATGCCAATATTTGTTGGTAATGAACCTCTTGGGTCAGGTCCATCAAATCCACATGATCTATTATCCTGTACAACACTCATTTTATAATATAAGCATAGAAAAAAAAACTTTTTAAAAAAAAAACTTTTTAAGAAAAAGTTTAGACAAAAATTATTTTCTTAAAAAGTATTAAACTTTAGAAAAGTTTTTTGCTTTACTTTTTATTTTTTTTTGTCTAAACTTTTTCTTAAAAAGTTTTTTTTTGATTTTACTTTTTTCTAAAAAGTATTAAACTTTAGAAAAGTTTTTTGATTTTACTTTTTTCTAAAAAGTATTTTTTGGTTTTTTGCTTTACTTTTTTCTAAAAAGTATTTTTTTGATCAAAACTTTTTCTTAAAAAGTTTATTTAAAGTAATATATCTATAATTATGTATGAATAAAAATACCTACCTATTGGAAAAGGATAGTTTTATAAATTATCCCTTACCAAAAATTTCTGTTGAGTTTGAGAGTTATGAAATGAATAAAATTACTAATTTATACGAGTATAATCATCTTATTCATTTTAAGAATAATATTGATACTTTGGAAGATAGTAAATCGTGGGATAATGCAAAAAAGCTTAGCAATAATTATGAATTAATCTATTTACCAAATAAAAAGTATAAATATGATTCGGTTTCCAAGTATGAACCTTTAAGTCGGGCTTATTTTAAGTTATATGAAATATTAGTTGATTTCAATCTTATAGATAGTATAGATACCTTAAAAATTGGTGCATTAGCTGAAGGACCTGGTGGATTTATTGAAGCAACTATAAATTATAGGAAAAGATTTATTAAGTCTAGAGATGAAATAAACGCAATTACACTTCATTCAACTAATAAAGATATTCCTGGTTGGAACAAATCTAAAAACTTTTTAAAGAAGAATCCAAATGTCAATGTGAATTATGGCAGTGATGGTACCGGTGATTTATACAATCTTGAAAATATCAAGGCTTATACATCCTTATTTGATCATGATGCCGATTTTGTTAGTGCAGATGGTGGATTTGATTTTTCTTACAATTTTAACAAACAAGAACAAATGTCATATAGAATTCTCTTTTGTGAAATTGTAACCGCACTCAGCATCCAAAAAATAGGTGGTTCGTTTGTGTGTAAATTCTTCGATATTTATACTGAATATACCCAAAGCCTCATATACTTATTATTATGCTGTTATAAAGAAGTGTACATTACTAAACCAAATACAAGTCGTGCCGCCAACTCTGAAAAATATATTGTGTGCAAAGGATTTTTAGGTTTAGACCCGTTGTATTTACAAAAACTCCATATTTGTGTAAACAGTTTTAAGTTTTTAACACAAAATGGAAATCATATTCATCAGCTGTTTGAATATGATTTTAATAAAAAATTCATTAACAACCTTAATAAAATTAATACCTATTTTTACAAGAACCAAATATATAGTATAAAAAATACACTGGATTTAATTGAAAAAGGCGGGTTGGATGTAGAATTTAATGAAACAATTAAAAATCAAACGTTGTTGGCTTTTAAATGGTGTAAACACTATAGAGTTTCTATTAATTATAATAGTAAATATTTAATGAGATACCGAAAATGTTTGAAATACTTATAAACATCTACTATGTTTGAAATACTTATAAACATCTACTATGTTTGAAATACTTATAAACATCTACTATGTTTGAAATACTTATAAACATCTACTATGTTTGAAATACTTATAAACATCTACTATGTTTGAAATACTTGTAAACATCTATTATACATTATATATGTCAATTATTTTATCTCCACCCGGTTCAGGTAAAACAACATGGCTAAATAAAAATAATAAAAATAATAATAAAAATAGTTCTAAACATATTGAAGATGCTGACATTGTATTAAAGGATTTTCATACATGTGAATATGAAAATTCTAAACCTTGTGAATCACATCGTAAAGACCATTATTTAACAATAGATAAACAATTACTAAATCTAAGAAAAGAAGGGAGGCATATATTAGGGTCGTTATTTTGGGAAGTAAAAGCCGATGTAATTGTTATTATAGATTCAATTGAACATCAAAAAAGAGTTTCTAAGCGTAATGATTTAGAATGGTCCAAAGTAGAATTAGTAATTAAATCTTTAAACGAACTTGCCAAAAAATATAATATACCAATAGTATCTTCATTTGATGCTATTTTTAATTATATTTAATTTTCAATCCTAAAAAGAATAAGAGTTGTACAAAAACAGCTCCATTTGCTATAATAAGTGGTTTTTCAACAAGCATTATACCGTAAATAAGAAATAAAATACAAGTCACTATTTGCAATGATATAAATCCATATGATATATCTGCTACCCGTTTTGTTTTTATGGTGTGTGATATTTGTGGTATTAATGTTATTGTTAAACATGCTGCACCACAGTAGCCAAATGTTTCAGCAATTGTAACCGAGTTATTTTGAGATTCCATTTAACTAAATTAACTTAATTAACTTTAAGCATTTTTATTTTTCATTTTCGTTTTCATTAAATGATTCTTCTGGTTCATTAAATGATTCTTCAGTTTTATTAGCTTTTTCTTCTTTTTCTTTTTCTTTGTCTAAATTAGGTTTAACAAATGTATCAACTAATACTTGCCCTACATTTACGGAGGCATCATGATTAGAAATATTGTTTTTTTTTAATTCTTTTGCTTGATTTATCATGTATGTTAATACTTTAAGATTCATATCACCTTTAAGACAAGAATTAAATATAGTTACAACATTCTTTTTAAGATAACCATATTTTCCGTTCATTTCTGCTTCAAAAGATTGTGCTGTATGGTTTTTAAATTTCTTTTTATTAGAATAATCTTTATAATCACTCAGCAATTCTTTTGCTTGTCTCAAAACTATATCGTAGTCCATATAAATTATAATAAATTATTATTCTTTAATATTTTATTTCTAATTATATATTATAAATGGAAGAATTAAATGTTGTGTTGCTTGTATTAATATTATGTGGTGTTGTATTTTTAGTATATTTAAGTTTAAGTAATAACTTTGATTTTGATCTTAGATTACAAAATTTAAATAATTATGAACTACCATTTGAAAAAGTAAATAATGTAAATGTTCCACTTAAGGCATTCAACAATGTAAATTATGTTCCACCACAATTAGTTAAGAACAATGCGAACAATGCGAACAATGTTTCAAATAATTACAATAATCTTAATAACGAAATTAATAACCATCTTAATGAAACTTTAGACGAAGTATTACAAAATGCTAGAAATCAGAATCTAAATTTAGTTGTTAATAATAATAATTTACTTGATGAAAATATGGAACCTGTTTTAGTTGATGGTGAAGAACTCAATTCAAATAATTTTATTAACAATTCTAATACTGATGCTGTGTTAAATAATTAATAAAATTAAAATATATATTTAATATATATGAGTAAAAAATGTTCACGTTGTTATGAAGATAATGATTATCCAGTTGATATAAAAACAAACATTCCACCTACACAAAGATGGACCGATATAAACACCCCTGCGCCACCACCCCAATTAAATAAAGGTCTCTATAGTGGTCCTCCAAATAATTCTCCATGGATGGGAAAATCCGTTGTTCCAACAACTACTTATTTTATGCAAGTCCTTTTAAAAAGCTGTGATCCACCACCACCACCAGGCGCCACCGAGCAATATCCAACTGAAAATAGATTAGGTAATAATTACACCGCTCAACCAGGAGTAAATTGGTTTAATAGTGCATATGACGAACGTGGTCCATACAACATGAAAGTTATTGATCCAAACTTTAATAAAGAAAAAGATAATAAAGAAAAAGATAATAAAAATAATTCTAATTAATAATTATTCTAGAAACAAAGAAATTAAGTGCTAAATGAATATTAGGAAACCAAAAATCAATACTGTTATCCATATATTTATTTTTATTTATTAATACAGTAATCCAACCTACACTTTTTGCTGCTATTAAATTATCAGGTAAATCATCAAAAAATACACATTTATCTTCACTTTTTATATTATTTGTTTCCATACACCGCATATAAGAATTATATTGAGGCTTTAATGTTTTTATTTTATCACGGGAAACAATAGATGAAAAATTAGTAATTATTTCTAATTTATTTAAACATGTTACACCATGATTATAGGTACCGTTTGTAAAAATTAATTTCCGTGACGGTAGCATAACTAATAAATAATTTAATTGTGGGTCTTCAGTTAATAGATTATAATTGAAATTGACATTATTTGGTAGTTGATATAAGGTTTGATCTAAATCAAATATCCAGTATAGCATTTAATATTAATATAATTTTTAATTTGCTTTTACACGCTTTAGATTTATTTAAAACCACATCTCTTTCCATTGCGTGTTTTACCCTTTATAAATTTGATATAACATAATTTAAAAATAATTTACAACTATGTATTTACTACCTGAGTTATGTCATAAAATTATAAATATATGCTTATTGTCTTAGATAACGATGGTATATGAATATGATGATTCAAAACATAGTATGTATTAAAGCAACGTTGAGAAATCAGCTGGTGTATACTTAATAGATTTAAGAATTTTACCAGTATCTTTATTAAATACTACCCAACCATAGTCTGATTCGCGATAATCTGGTGTTTTATATCGGTCATCATTATCCAAATACCATGCTACAGTTTCTTTTGCTAAATCTTCCGATGGACATACTTTAGACATATTTGAACTGTGGACTATATTAAAAGCATCATCTAAATTTACTCCAATAGTAATTCCCATAAGATTTACATGATATAATAGTACATTCAATTCTTGTAACATAATATCAAACTTTGCATTATTTTTAGCTTTTTTTAAATTGGCATTTATCAATATAATATTACTCATAATTTTATGAGTTTTTTTTTTAAATTCTGTATTTTTAGAGTTATTAATATAGTTTTTAACATCATAATTAATATCATTGTTAAGATTTTTTACCATAACAAAATCACTATTATCAATTGTATTAGATTTATCACATGTATATCTCAAGTATTTTTTAAATTCAACATCACTATTTATTCCAAATGCAGCGGCCATTCCATACAACACATATTTAATATCACACAATGCGTCTATAATTTCTACTATGTCATTTTCCATATAGGCTTCGTCTAATTCTTTTACTTCTTCGTCAACTAATCCATATTTAAGATTTACTATATTTGGATGTGAAAAATATAAGTGTTTATCATATTCTGTTGCCACATGAGACCCAAAACAAGTGTTAAAATCTACTACTTTTTGATATCCGGTTTTACTCATATTATATTATAAATTATTTGTAATCTATTTAAATATTTTTTATATAATTTATAATTATGATTGAACCTAATTTAAAAAAATTGGCAGAAAAATATAATTGTGATAAATTGATATGTCGCAAATGCTACACAAGATTAAATAAACGTGCTTATAATTGTAGAAAATGTAGTAGTGTTGATTTAAGATTAAAAAAGAAATTAAAGTAACCTTTTCCAAACTTTAAAAAAGTTTTAACAAATTTAATGTTTTTTTGTGATACTTTTTTGTTAAAACTTTTTCTTAAAAAGTATTTTTTTTTTCTTTTACTATATTAATGAAGACAGCAAAAAAAAAAATAATAAAAAAACAATCAAAAAAAAAACACCCGAGTATATGCGCACCAGGTTCAGCTGATTCGTTCACTTGCTTTACTAAAGGTGCATTAAAAAATATTATTAGATCATGGAATTCTCATTATAAAAAGGATAAAATCCGTTATTCTTTAAATGATAGTAAATATATTTTATGGAAAAAAATGAATGAAAAATTAAAGAGTAAATGTTCTAATGATTATTGTTGGACGAATCAATCATTCTTAACAGATAAAAAGAGAGTTTTAAAGAAAGAATATTTTAGACCAAAAATGCCTAATAAATGGTATGAAAAAAGTAGAGAATGGTTAAATACAGATGATATAGATAATGTTATGAAACAATATGAGAAAAAATACGATAACTTTTATTTTGTAGGTGCGGTTCCTATGGATTTTGATAAAAAATTAAGTTTTGGCTCATGTGTTATTGATGAATTATGTAGTATTAATATTAAACGGTTATTAAGTAAAGGTAAAACTAAAGTGGGAATTGTATTAAATTTAGATAATCATGACCAAGATGGTTCACATTGGGTGAGTTTATTTTGTGATTTCGATAAAGACAATATTTATTATTTTGATTCGTATGGTTATAATGAAACAAAAGAGATAAAGGCATTAGTAAAAAGACTTCAAGAACAAGGTAAAAAACTTAACAAAGATATCAAATTTAATATAAATAAAAACAGACATCAATATAAAAATTCTGAGTGCGGAGTTTACAGCATAAATTTTATTGAACGGTTGTTGAAAGATGACCCTTTTGAAGATATATCAAATATTATTGTTAAAGATGATGATATGTTTGAAAATCGCGAACGATATTTTATTAATAAAAATAATGTTTGAGTTTAACATTTTATTTTTTAATATCTACAGTATTATAATGAATAATAATTTTCTTGATACTGAAAATTTTAAATATTTAATAAAATTTGTCTTTAATGATATAAAACAAAAGACAAACCGTGATATTTCTAATAATAGTAAATATATTAATATTTTTAAAAAATTAGTTCAAACGGTTCATGAAAAAAATATGAACAAACGAGTTTCAAAAGAATACTTAAATAATTTAGTTATAGACAAGTGTGTCCCATTTATTATTAAGCAAGTCCAAAAAGAACAAAGAGGAACTAATACGCGATTTTTAGACAAGCAATCGATATCAATTTCCGAAAGACCTATGTCTTCAGGGATTAATAATAGCAATAGACCATCCAAAAATGATTTTTCACATTTAACTTTAGCTGGACAAGAACAAATGCCTAATGTTCAATCTAATCAAAATAACTTAGTTAATAATATAGCAGGCATTTCTTCGCGTAATGGAGAAAAAATAGATTATACTAGTAGAATGAATGAATTTCAAGAAGAACGAAATTATAATAATGATAATAGAGCTAAACCCAATCAACTTAAATCTGTTAATGAAATGATCGGAAAAAATACGAATGATGAAGAAAAAATAGATTTTATGAAGAAAATGCAAGAGCTACAAAATGAACGCAATTATGCATCTCAAAATAATAGCATGAATGAATTTCAACAATCTAATAGTACCGAAAATATACGCAATAATGAACAATTACAAAATGTTAATAATCAAAATGTAGAAATTGATAACAATTTTCTTGAACAATTATACGAAAATAATAAAGATAGTCCAACTAATGATTTTAACCCAACTTCTTTAGGAAAACTAAGTAATAACTATCTAGAGAGTGACCCTATGGCCAATGGCGATACTGTTGATAATATAGATGCTGCATACCAAAATGTTAATAATCTTAAAATGAATATAATAGACAAATCCGAACAAAATAAACTCCCAGAATATGATTCAAATATAGAGAACTTAAAAGAAGAATACAAGGCGGATACAGTCAATAATAATATTAAGATGGCTGAAAAAGAACTATACCAATCTACCAAAAAATATAATAGAATTCCAGCTCATTTGTTAGTTTTAGAAGAAGATATTTCAGCAGGTGCAAATGTATCCTTTACAGCTAATTTAATTGAACCATTAGTTATAGATAAACCATGTGATGTATTATTAGAATTTATTAATTTACAAAATATAGTCGAAAATTTTACAAATGATGCTGGTGAAGGAGAACCGTCTAATCAAGCACTTCATTTAGAAGGCATAAATTGTTTCGCACTTCAAATTGACGAGTTAAATATAAGAACATCATCTAATAGTACACATTTAAGAGATAAATATATTATTCCTAATGACAGCTTCGGAACTACTGATAATTCTGCTGACGGAGGAGATTCTGTTGATGCTACTTCTTACAATATAAAATTAAAATCAAACTATATGTGCACAATTAATCCAACAGAAATTTCTTCATTAACAATTAAATTACATTCTTTTAAATCCGAGTTAAAATTATTAGAGGGAGGCACAAGTGGAGGTAAAATTATATTAGGATTATTCTTGAAGAAGCACAAATAAAACCTTTTTAACAAAAAGAAACTTTTACCAAAAGTTTTAACAAAAAGAAACTTTTACCAAAAGTTTTAACAAAAAGAAACTTTTACCAAAAGTTTTAACAAAACTTTTTTTTTTGATCTAAACTTTTTATAAAAGTTTATTTAAAAATATATTAAATATATTAATAATAATAATGAATAATTCTTTTGTTTCTAAAGAGAATGTTGAAAATATTTATGAATATATAAATGCCTACTTCGTAAAAAATCACAACTATAATTTAGATAGTTATGGCAATTATAGAAAAATAATAAAAAAATTGACAAAAACTATATTTAATAGCATAAATAATAATGAAGTGTATCAAAATATTATGGTAAATGAATTTAATGATATTGTTTTAAATAAATCAATTGATTTTTTAACACATGATATTAAAACAAAACGAACCCCACAAAATATTAACGTAAAGTCATCTAATAGTGGATTAATAGAATCTACATTATTAGATCCTAATAATCCATTAATAGAATCTAATACATCAGAAAATAAAAAGAAGTCAAATAAGCGGCGGAAGAAAAAATCTAAACCTGAACCATCAAATCCATCAACTTCAAATGATAGCAGTATATTAAATGATAACAATACAATAACAATTAATAATAATGAGGAATTTTTAAATGATTTTGATAGTTTTAACCAACAATTAAAGGAAGCAAATAAGAAAATTAAAGACAATTTTAAAAAAATAATTTCTTCAGGCGATACTAATTTTTTTCCTCAAACAACTATGGCAATTCCCGATTCAGTTCAAGGACCTTCGGCGCCTTCAGGAAGTGTGCCGACAAATAATGATGTTACAATTGCTTTAAGTTCTAATAAAATGGCCTTTGAAAAAATTTTGGAAGACAAATTGGAAGAAAACAAGTTGGCTGACCCCACTCAATCAGCATATGACTCTTACACAAATAGCGATATAAGTGATATGCTAACTTCAGTTATTTTTAAACAAAAAGATCTCAGCAGTGCAAATAAATTAGATTCTTATGAAGGCGAAGAATATTTGCCAAATCTTATAACTCCGGTTGGCGAAGAGGCACCGGTTCAACCATTAATTTATCAAAATACAGGGGCTGGTAGCGAAAGAATTGATAAAAAAATTATTACTATTGATAGTGGAGCTGGTAGTGGAACTGGTGTATTATCAGATACTGTAACAAATAATGGTTTATCAAGTAATAAATATTGGCATAAATATCGTGTAGACTTACAAGATACAGTGAGAATAGATAAATTATGTGATGTATATTTACGCTCTATTTTTATAACAGGTATAACATCAAATTCAGTTTGTCAATATATCGTAATTGATATTGAAGAATTTAATATTAGGAATTATTCTAATAATACAAATATGAGAAATAAAATTACGGTTGCAAACACTGAAAGCTCTGGGGGGACTACTGCTGTTTTAAATGTTAATTATGGTGGAGAAGATAATTATATTACTACTATCAATCCTGAAAAACTTAGTAATTTAAATATAACTGTCACAAATCAGGATAATGGAAATTCTGAAACTGATGGCCAAACATTTCATGCGGGAAACACTACCACAAATAGAATTATATTTGAACTTGAATTTAGAAGTAGAGGAGAACGTGATGATATGATATTTGAACCTCATGCTTACACTAATTAGATTCATTAGGATAATGGAGATAATTACACTAATTAGATTCATTAGGATAATGGAGATAATTACA
>Ga0209632_10006134_pt1 | contig 10228 bp, 8 predicted proteins | sample COG_10_FD_184754 | JGI IMG/M metagenome (GOLD analysis project Ga0209632, IMG submission 184754) | Pelagic Microbial community sample from North Sea - COGITO 998_met_10 (SPAdes) (version 2) | ecosystem: Environmental > Aquatic > Marine > Neritic zone/Coastal water | place: Helgoland, sampling...
AACAGAAAAAGTAAAAAAGGAGACCACAGACCACAGACCACAGAAAACGTAAAAAAAGGAGACCACAGACCACAGACCACAGACCACAGACCACAGACCACAGAAAACGTAAAAAAAGGAGACCACAGACCAACAGACCACAGAAAAAGTAAAAAAAAGAGACCACAGAAAAAGTAAAAAAACAGACCACAGGTGTGTCGAACTTAATTGAATCTCGATATTTTTGAACAAATAGATCGGTAAGCTGTACCATAGATTCGTTGAATTACAAAAAATATAATCAAATATTGTTTTATACATTTGATTATATTAATTTTAAATGTTTTGTATATTAGAAGATTGCAACAAAGAAGAATGCCATCACTGTTTTCCAGTAAAACATTGTTCGTATAAGCACGCGTTTTGTAAGCAAAATGGATGTGTTCGAGAAATCCATCATAAAAATCGCATTCTAGTGACAGGATGTGGAGGATTTATTGGGTTTCATGTATGTAATACATTGCTAACCCAAGGGTTTGAAGTAATTGGAATTGATAATTTCGATCCATATTATGATGTATCTATTAAACGAAACAACGTAGATTTATTGAGAGATCACAAACATTTTTGTTTTGAAGAACACGATATATGTTCTACCGATTCTATTGCAAACTGGAAACCATACAAAGTAATACATTTAGCATCAATGGCAGGTGTCCGCAATTCTATACAAGATCCCAAAAAGTACATTAAAGTGAACATCGAAGGATTCATTCATATAATGGAAGAATGTGTCAAACACGATGTGTTTCATGTAGTATATGCAAGTAGTAGTAGTGTATATGGGCTAAACAAAACACCCTTCCGCGAAAACGATGTGATTGGTACTTGTAATAGTCCTTATGCTTGTAGTAAAATGTCTATGGAGTTGTTTGCCAAAACATATACGCAATTGTATAATATAAGTTGCATTGGACTTCGTTTTTTCACTGTATATGGACCTCATGGCAGACCAGACATGGCACCTTATAAATTCATGAAAGCAATCATGGACGGTACACCCATTCCAAAATACGGAGATGGTACATCTTCCAGAGATTACACCTACATATCAGATATTGTAGAAGGTATTTTGGGTGCATGTCGTAACAAAACGCATCGTAAATGTGAAGTGTATAATCTGGGAAACTCGACCCCTATCACATTAAATTCATTTATTAAGACATGTGAAAAGGTATGTGGGAAAGAAGCAATCATAGATCCAAAAGAAGATCAGTTGGGAGATGTTCCACATACATTTGCTTGTATTGAAAAAGCGAAACGCGATCTAGATTACGAACCGAAAGTCCAGATTGAAGACGGTCTTCGTGAATTACATGCGTTTATTTCAAATTTTCCCCCGCGCAAAAACCACGCTTGAAATGGATAATTATGTCTCGACATATATGCATCTAATTGCCCTTTAAACCCTTGAAGAATTAAATCCGCACAACGGGATCGTGACCGATAAAGAGATAAAAACGCCCAAAGGGTGCGATTTTAAATCTTCATCGGTTTAAATTTTTATATTTTTAATTAGAAATCATTTGATATAATTTTTTCATACGATTTACCTATACTATTTTCTAAATCCAAATGTTTTCTTACGTCATTAATAATTTCCAATCCTTTGTTCCATAGAACTTTGTTACTGTTGTAATCATTGACAATTTTATTCATCATTTGTTTTATTGACTTAAGATCATCATCTAATAAAATGAAAGGGTATTCTGGTGGTAGTAAATCTCTTATACACTCTTCATTTGTAGTTAAAATATTTTGACGAAAAGCACATGATGTAGCTAATTTTGCGGATGTCTTGTATTTTGATAGGTCAGAATTCAATTTTCTTATACTAATATGACAATGGAATTTAATTTCAATATTATCTAATTGTTTCTGGGGTTTACCACTTTGGGGTAATGCCGATATATTGTAATATTTGCCATCCTCTGAATCTAGAAAGACAATATTGAATTCTTTTCCTAATTCTTTATGAAATCTAAAATTCTCACTATGATTTAAACTTGCTAGAGAACCAATATATCCAAATGTAAATGTTTCTGGTTCATATACAGGAATAGTTTTATATATTGGATCATAATGATGATAAATTACTATAACTTTTATATTTTCATTCATTTTTTCTATTTCTAATTTCATAAAATTATTGTTTACAATGATAATATCAAGCAAATTTGATTTTATGCAATGTATTAATTTGTTTTTATTGTACACGTAGTTATCAACACAATCATAAATATTACAGTTGTTATTCTTTTTGCTAGTTTTTAATGCGTTTTCTTCAATGGTTTTTATCCAAAACGTTTTACTATTTTTTATGTCTTTCACTTTGTCAATAAAGCTTTTAGAAGATTGAGGCACAACAACTGTATTTATATTTTTTGTATTTAAATGTTCGAGTATATGTGTACATCGCATCTTATCACTTCCAAAATTACCAGTTGAATTAAAAAAGTAAATCATATATGATCAATTTATTTATGATATATTTATATTATATGTAAGATAATTTATACATATATATATATTCGTCGTTTAACATCAACAATAAATTATATTTCATAAATTATATTATACATAATATCATGTGTTTGTTTATATAATTTTAATCACGAATGAATTTTAAAACACCATTATGTGAACTGTTCTACAAGCATAAATTAGATAAAACTGGTATATACAAGCAAACGAACCCAAATCAACATTGCCACCCGTATTCAGAAACGTATTATTCTTTGTTGAAAGATCATTCTGTAAAAACGATGTTGGAAATCGGAATCGGATTTGTAAATGAACATCACATGAGACATATGGTCGACTTAGGATACAAGAATGGTGCAAGTACTAGAGCCTGGAAAGAATTTTTCCCCGAAGCAACTATTCACGCCATTGATACAAACCCAAATGCTATCTTTTTCGAGGATAGAATTAAAACATATGTATGTGATCAATCAGATACGCAAAAACTAAATATGTTTTTCAGAAAAAATACATTCGAGTTTGTGATTGATGACGGTAGTCACAAGGCACATGACCAACTCCGGTCTTTTAATTGCCTACGTAAATACATGGCGACAAATGGTATATATATCATAGAAAATGTACAGGAAAAAGATCTGTTCTTGAATGTAGATTTGATGAGTAAAATAATCCCTGCACAGGATGTCGTAGATATACGCGATAATTATATGGTAGAATTTTATGATATGCGAGACCAGAATTTTCCAGACGATTCGTATTTTATTGTATTACGTAAAAGGAAAAATAACTGCTGTGTTTGTTGCTCGTATTTTGGGGAAGCAGACCAAATAGATATCGGTGAAAATGTACCCAAAATTGATTATATTGACTATTATTTGTTTACAAATTTACAACCGGAGCAAATCAAAGTAGATCATCCATATCAGGTGATTACGGTGAATATCAAAGACAACCCAAGTTTAAAGAATTTACCTACAAATGTACATGTTTCTAGATATTTTAAATTTCAATTACACCATGCATTGAAACAGTATGTGCGTAATTATGATGATGATGATGATTATGATGATGATGATGATGATGATGATGATGATGATTATGATTTTGTGTTTTATTTAGATCATTTTTTGTATTTGAAACCCACGATTGATTGGAATCAAGTCATCAAACAAACTATGAAAACGGATTCTTTGAAAATTGTACAACATATTCACACATTTAAAAACTCAATTGCGTCTGAAATGGACTGTATTGTTGAACATAAAAAAGATACACGTGAAAATATAGAAATATCAAAAGAATATTTGAATACGTGTGCGCAAGATTACGATTTTGACAAAATATTACGTTATGTGGAAAACAATGTATTTGGCTTTTATACAAAAGATATGAGAACCTTACAACAGTTTGATATGTTTTGGATGCATTACACACAACCTCTTTACAAGACATACCGAGACCAACCTTTGTGGAACTTTCTGTATGACATTACAGAAGAAAAATGCTTGTATATGGCCTTAGATCAGTTTGTACAAGGCGAAATTAGAAACGGATTTAATACGACTAGATATAATACACTAACATCAGACGAATCACACCATAAAAAGTAAAAAGTAAAAAATTGAACTTTTTAACACAATGGCCAACACACAACACACAATACACAAACAATAGTCCGCACTAAAATGTCACGTTGTGATTTATGTATCCCAAAAATAAACATCAATATTCAAAAAGCCTTTATTATGGAAACATTACAAAAAGCAAACCTCGGAATGATTGAACGAATGACCGAGTTACCCTTAAAGCATAATCCATTATACAAACGTATATTATTTACAGTATCATGGAATACCAATTCAGATCAATCCAATGATTGGATTCAACGTATCAAAAACAAACAAACATTAAAAGTAGTCCCACAAAGAGCAGAGCCGCATTATTGGATGATCACAGAGAGCTGTTGTCCCGTCACAGCAACCGCAACCGCCACAGCAACCGCCACAGCAACCGCCACAGCAACCGCCACAGCAACCGCCACAGCAACCGCCACAGCAACCGCCACAGCAGGTAAGTCTATCATATCTTAATCATATCTTAATCATATCTTAATCCCATAATGAAAAGAAAAAACTGAAAAATTGACAAAATCACAAACTAACTTTTTTTATTGTATTCAATCGCAGGTATACAATAAAATGATCATGCAACCCATGCAACCAATGCAACCAATGCAACGAATCCAACAACTATTTCAAAGCCCCGTCTCTGAATATGGACAAAAAGAATACCAAAAATCATTAAAAGCATACATCATGACAAGCCGATTTACAGACACTACATACAAACAAAACAAACGATTCCGTACACATCCACAAATAAAAAAACAAAATATACATTGTGTGTACAGCGCACCGAGACAAATCACAAATACAATCGTCAAAGGGAAGATTCTCTATGTGTTGGAACTGAACAATACACAAAACAAGATTATGGGTGTAGGAAAAGTACATAATATTCCATATTACAAAAAAAACGAAGTATATGACACCTCGATAAAAGAATATGATTTCACCACCAATTACAATGTATATAGTTATACAGGATCTCAACATGTAGAAACCGCGGAAATGGATGAAGAAGATCAGCAAACGATCAAGATATTAGAAACCATATGTTTTAAAGGGAAGCAGAACATGAAACGATCCCCGTTGATAACACAGTTCCCAATACGCAAACTATATCAATTGCGTGAAGAATTAAATATTAGTGAAATTGTAGAGAATATGTTTGCAAAAAAGTATAAACTGAAAAACAAAACAATCACCATAACCAAATGCTAGATTATGCCACGATTTATTGGTTGAGTTTCCGATGTATCGAATGTGTAGGTTTTTTATTGCCCGCGTTTCCAGAAGACCTATTCACCAGATTACTAATCCTTGCATCTTATTTTGTAGCACATATATTAGGATTGCCCACTATGTATATGCGTATGAAACACGAGACAATCAAAATATCGAGAAAAGACCCACCAGATTTAGATAATGTTTTGTAAATATATTCAACAAATAGGCACATATAAATATGTTATTCATGTATAAGAACAACATACTATGACAAACCAATATGATGTAACTGCGTATAACGACGAAGAATTATTAAACATACTCGGATTAGTGAGTCCTTCCGACCGTGAATTAGAAGCAAAACTAATAGAAATGATCCGACGGTACTCATTCATCCGAACATCTGCTGGAAAACAGTTGTACAAGTTTTTCACCGATATATATGATCATTTTTTTGACGTACCAAATGAAGGAGAAGAGGACGACGAAGAACCGTTCGAAGGGTTTACGACCATGGCCCAAGGAACAGACACAAAATCAGACACAAAAACAGACACAAAAACAGACACAAAAACAGACACAAAAACAGACACAAAAACAGACACAAAATCAGACACAAAAACAGGAGAAGAAGTCTCATTAATCCAACAACTCGATTACACTGTAGGGAAACTAAACCCAATCTTAAAAGAAACATACAAACGCACCATCAGTATCGACAGCCAATACCGAGATTCAGAATACACCATGTCAACCGATTTCACGTTGAATTTCACCGAAACATTAAAAGACGTGGTCTCCATCAAACTATATGCAATCCAGTTGCCAGTGACATGGTATACGATCAATGAAAACTACGGAAGTAATTTCTTCTATTTAAAGAGCAATACTCCCGGAATTGACACAGCTGACCACGAATACCGAATAGAAGTAGGGGCAGGGAATTATAGCCCAGCAACATTACAAACCGCGATCGAAGGAAGTTTTGCAAATCTAAGAACCATATATCCAGATGTGAATTTTGGTCAGACGCAAATAACTTATAACGTGACAGATTGTAAATCGACCATAACAATGGATATTCAAAAGGTATACAACGAACATTATTATGAAATGCACTTTGAACGTCCCTCCAATGAGTTCGGGTCATTGGCAAAAATGTTGGGATTTGAAGACACATCATACAATCGTTTGTATACCGTGTATAGTGGCGACCCAAATATAAATGTGTTAGATCCCGAAAACCAGAAATCGTTCAAGATCGATACAACCAACAATAAATTCAAAATAGTGCAATATCAATATACCACCCCGAGCAATAATAGTGTATTGTATACAAATTCCACATTAAGTTCGAAAAACTATGACAAGATATTACTAGAATACGATGACCTCCAAGGTATATCGGATGATTCTCAAATTATCGTGAGCCAAAATTACACGTATGAAGAACTACAAGCGATCGAGATAGAATTAAAGCCTACAAATCAAATTACCATGACGCAATTATTAATCCAGGTGAACGAAGTTCTTCAATTAGAACCCAAGTTAGATAGTGATTCTGGTGTTACATATGATTCGCACACGAAACAGTTTGTATGGAATATCAAACTAAACCGAAACATCCCAAATGTGAACATGCCTAATTCGAAAACAGTTCTTATATTTCCATATGATGCATCGTGGAACGACACAACCGAAACAACCGAGTCAAAACAATTATGGGTCGATGATTCCGATGCATCGTATAATAGCGGGTTCGGATTCAAACAAACACCAAATACATTCACAGATGAAGAAAATCCAGATGAAGAAAATCCAGAAGCCGTCATTGAACTAAGCAATATATTTGCAGAAAACGAAAAAACGACAAAATTCACAGCCCAAAATTACCAAGTCCGTTTTATTTGTATCGATCCTTCTTTTAATTCCCAAATTGGAGACTATGATGCTTCATTTAACAATGTTGAGCTTCCGGCGATCAATCCTTCGTTAGATTTCCAATTCAATATAGACGCTTCAACCAATTATGTACAAAGTACGTTGGTAAGTGCAATTAATGACAAAATCCAAAATCACCCAGACTATTCAGATAAACTATTTGATACAAACGTAAAACTCGAAGAAAATCGATTTAAGTTTAAAATAAAAACATTGAGACAATTTGATACATCCCATTTTCTTACCACCACCACCGGTCCAATTGAATCGTTCGGAACTGACTTCAAAGGTGACTTTAAATTTGATGAAAGCATCTTTACCACAACCGAAGAATCAGGTATTACAACCTACATATATAATTCATTGAGTTTATTTACTCTTAAAACCTACACTATACCTGCCCAAACGTTATTTAAAATCAAATCAGGATCTGATGCTAGCTTGAATGATGTTGTATTCGATGTCAAGATTCAAGACGATCAAATATTTCAAACAGACAGTAGTCAACTTGCTCGTGAAAAAATGCAAGTGTTTTTAGAAACCACAATTAAAAACTACAAATATGATCTATCCTCTAATCATTATCCATTACATAACTCGAGTTTGACAATCGGTACAAGCGAAAATCGATTAAATGTCAATTTAAACATCCAGGTCGATTTCGAAATATCTGAAAAAAGTTACCGTGTGGAATTCATCGATCCTTCTTTAAGACAAGATACATCTTTTAAAACATCTACCTGGCACACTGCATTTGATATAGATTTGTCTTACAATTTATCCGAGTATACGATCGACAACTCATACGCAGAAGTCTGTGGAAACATTATCGAATTGGACGAGTTAGCAATCAATGAGACAATCACGTTCAAACCGAAACAAACATCTAATGGCGGCGTCTATATCGAAGATTCTTCATTCAATGATATTGTAGTTCAGGTGAACACAGATGGCGTTGTGGAAACGAGACAACAAATAATCAACCGTATTAATGCACAATTTTATGATACCGAACTCACACGAGGAAGTTTTTTCCAATTGAATAAAAACGAGACAAATACAAAAAGTACCACAAGATTGAGACTAAATATTAACAAAATATACACATCCCAAGATTACCGACTTGTTTTTTTTGATATTTATAGTTTTGTAAGGTGTAACGAATCCACCCGAAGTTACCAAAATGCAACCATTGATAATACACTTGGGTGGATTTTAGGATTCCGTACACTTTCCGAGTATGCATTGTTGGACGAAAATATATACACGTCGTCTACTACGAATACCAAGTTTTTCAAAAATCCCGAGACACTTCTAAGTACTGGGAGTATATACACATATAACGAGACATTTATCAATGACATGACCACCACACCTAGTAATGTAATTACCACTTTGAAAGGGGATACCACCGTCAGTGTAAATTTGTACAATTATTTCATGATTATTTTAGACGACTTTAATCAAAATCATTTGAATGATGGACTTGTGACGGTGACAAAACGAGACAATAGTGTGACCCTCCCTTCTTATGCAAATCGGAAAAAGTATACATGTGATCCGATTACAGGGGAAATCACCAATACAGGCATCCCAAGTGGTCAAAATAGTTTGACCCAAAATCAGTTGTATTCCCTGAATCAGTTGATAAGTACACAGAACAAAAATAGAGGTTCGGTGAATTCAGGACCGTTTATCAAAGATATGTTTGCGTTACTTCCAGTCAAAACATCTGGGATGATACCTGGTAGTATATTTGTAGAGTATGGTGGTACATTACAAAATCAAGAAAGGGTGTATTTTGGACCGGTGAATATTAATCGAATGAAAATCAAATTAATCAATGATAGAGGGGATGTAGTGGATCTGAATGGCGCAAATTGGTCCATACAGTTGGTATGTGAGCAGTTGTATCAAAAACAGAAATCGACATAGAACAAAAACCACCCCCCAGAACAAAAAACAACCCCCAGAACAAAAAACAACAAACATACATTACCTTTTTTATGGTGGTAATGTATATAATGTCTCAAAGTGACTACCTACAACATAAAAAGGTATCTTCCATATTAAAAACAAACACATTCGCAAATGATTTAGACGCAGTATTAAGTCCATCTGATTACACTAAATTCAAGCAATATACGATAATGAATACAATAGAAAATACCAAAACAACCAAGAACTTCCTGATCAATAAAAACAAACAGTTGATATTCAATATGGAGAAAAACGTGGAGCAATGCCCGAATATATTTGTGGTTTGTAAAGATACACACAACCGATTCAACAAAGAATTGAATATAGAAGACACATTGTTTAGAGGGTATAAGAGACAAATCCCGATGTATGAGTTTTCATTGAAGAGAAAATTAAAGACAAAGTACCCCGAAGCATTTTCAGAGTACCCCGACTTAAAAACATGCGAAACATTGGGGAAATGTAATGAATATTTCTTTTTACGAGACCAACGTCCGTATGATAGTGATGAAGATATAACTGTCGTGGTGGGGTGAACAAGAAACAAAAACAGAAACAAAAACAGAAACAAAAACAAAAACAAAATGAAGAATCAAACAAAACAACTATCACAAAAATATAGCTATTTTATATACTGAAATTATAACGCATGTCATCTTGTAATAACTATTTAGATAATGTAAGACTTGAAAATGGTACAAAGTTGAACTGTCGAGTTATTCCAGCTGGTATAAGGTGTAGTCATCCACCTCATTCACATCATACAACACATCCAACACATCCAACACATACAACACATACAACACAACCAACACATCCAACGCATACAACACATCCAATACATGGACATACAGGACCTATTGGATATCGTGGTCATACAGGATGTAAAGGTCCTAAAGGGTACACTGGACCTAGAGGCCAAATGGGATATAAAG
>Ga0209632_10006144_pt1 | contig 10215 bp, 8 predicted proteins | sample COG_10_FD_184754 | JGI IMG/M metagenome (GOLD analysis project Ga0209632, IMG submission 184754) | Pelagic Microbial community sample from North Sea - COGITO 998_met_10 (SPAdes) (version 2) | ecosystem: Environmental > Aquatic > Marine > Neritic zone/Coastal water | place: Helgoland, sampling...
CATCATCGCCCTATTCACTTGGCTCGCCGTTCCCACCTACGCCGCATGGGCTCGAGGAAGGCTCTACGCGACGTTTACGGGGGTATTACTGAGCTTCGCACTCCCAGCCGCATTAATTCTCCACGCTCGCCTTCGCGTACTGCTGCCCGTCGACTGGGTCAGCCTCCTCGATCTTGTCTTTGCGTATTCAATGGCCGCCTCGGGAATTCAATTCGCGCATCTCGTGAACGCGCGCCTGCGCAGCTCAGCATTTCGGTGGCTCATCTCGGTCCCGGGCCAAACCTTTCTGGGAGCGGGACTCCTGGCTGGACCTTGGCTTTTACTCCTACTCCCCTTCCGGTTGCTCTTCGGAGCACTTGGCTGGGAAGGAGTATTAGGCGCGTGGACCCTTCTCGAGTCAGTTCCGCTCTTCGTCTCGGTCGCATCCATTCTCACCTCTGTTGCGGCACGCTCTGAGACAGTCCGCTTCCAGCTCGCGAATGAGGGGCCTTCCAAAATGCAGCGGATGCCCGTCGAAAGGCATAGGAATGGTGAGCCCGCTCCGCTCCCCGAGCGTCCCCTACGTATCGTGCAGATCACCGACACTCATCTCGGCCCGTGGCAAAGCGTGGCGCGCCTGCGCCGCCGTATCGAGTCACTCGTTTCCCGCGACCCCGACCTCGTCGTGCTGACCGGCGATTACCTCACGATGGAAAGCATGGGCTCTCCGGGCTGCCTCCACGAAGCGTTAGCCCCCTTAGGTCCAATCGCGGATCGCTGCGTCGCCATTTTCGGCAATCATGATCACGAAGCGCCGGACCACGTGCGCGACGCCCTCGACAAGTTGGGCATTCGCCTCTTGATGAACGAAGAAGCGTGTTTCGAGACCGAGGCCGGGTGGGTCCAGGTCGTCGGCTCCGACTTCATTCGCAATGGCCATCGCGATCATCTCGGCGAACTCCTCACAAAATACCCCCGACGGGAAGAGCACCTGCGCCTGCTCTTACTCCACGATCCGATCGGGTTTCATGCCCTTCCGGAGAACAACGTCGATCTCGTTCTCTCGGGTCATACTCACGGCGGTCAAGTTGGCCTCGTCTCCCTTGGCATCGACTGGACGGCGCTGTCGATGTCGAAATGGCCGGATCAAGGCCTTTTCGCCCGTGGCCTTAGCCGCCTCTATGTCCATAGGGGAACGGGCTTCTACGGCTTTCCACTCCGAATCGGCGTACCCGCCGAACACTCAGTGCTGGAAATTACCCAAGCTTCGTTTGCCTAACATCAAAGGTGCGGGACGATCATCCGGTGATCGCCGAAAACCTGCTCTGCAGACCTCCACGAGTCCGACCTCCGTGCCGCGCGGCATGGTCGCCCCTAGAAGAAACGACGGTTCAGGTCGACCAGCGAATCTGCACCGGGAAAGCTGATCGTCGCCGAGATCGCGATCCCGGAGATGAAGCGGCCGTAGTTCTGGAAGCCGTTCGGTGATTCGTCGGTTGTTCCCATAAAGAACCCTGCGCCCAGAATAACATTAGGCTTTGAAGGAATCAGAACCTTCGCGTCCAGATCCATCACCGTTAGCTCCTGGGAGGAAAGGTCTCCGTAGTTCGTTCGCGAGTACCGGCCGCCTAATCGGACCGAGAAACCGTCACCGGGATAGAGTGTCGCGCCCCAGCGAGCGCCGTAGTTACGCTCTGCGGAAAGCGAACCGTTGTCATCGATGTTCGAGTCGCTGAAATTCCCGCTCGCGTCGAGGTCGACGGGGCCGAAGCCCCAGAGATCTTTGATGAAGAATTTTCCGTAGGCGTGGAGGCCGGCGGTGTGGTCGGAGCGGTCGACGCTGCGGAAGTCGCTGGTCGAGCGAAAACGTTCGGATTCCGCAAAGTTGTAGAAGGTGCCGACGCCGAGTTCCCCGACTGCCGGATCACGCCAGAAGACATCACCGCCCGCCATCAGCCCGTACGACTGGAGGTCATCGACCCCGTCGACGTGCACCTTTGAGAACGTCGGTCCGCCTATCATGCGTACGCCTAATTCATCGCTAATTGGCATCGTGTAGATACCCGTCAAGCCGCCCGCGTCGACGTCGACCTCAACGGCCTGAGCGAGTCCCGCCGGCGCCGTAAAGCGAAAGACGTCGTCGCTATTCACGTGGATGTAGTCGTAATTCCCGATGAACCGGAAATTTGCTTCCTGAACAGCGGGATCTCCGGCGGTAGCCACGCCGCTTCCAAGTACGAGAAGCGCGGCGGTCGAAACGAGAGCCGTTCGGAGAACGGTGGAAAGACGAGCGGAGAGAATCAAGGAAGGCCTCCCACGTCCGCGAGACGGATCGACACTCACGGTCCCATGACCGAGGGCGACGCGACGGGCGAACGCGCAGGGGACCACAATAAGCGAATTCGAAGGGGGTCGCACACGTTCGTCGCCTATGCGGAAACGCTGCACGAGCTACAGGCCCTACGCGAACCGACTATCAAGCCCAGCGACGAGGGGAAAGGACGTTTCCCGTGCTAGTGCTTCTCGGTCCCGTTTAAAGGTGACTCTCCGTCGAAACCGATCAGAGCCGGCTACCAGACGGTCCGACCGCCATCGATCACGTGCTCGTGCCCGGTGACATAGCTCGATTGATCCGAAAGCAGAAAGATTAAGAGGCCGGAGACTTCCTCGCGTTCGCCTGGACGCCGAAGCGGCTGCTCCGCGAAGAGCGTTTCGTATTCGGATTCAGGGACCATAAACATGCCCGTGCCGCCGATCGCTCCGGGATGGATCGTATTCACCCGGATATTCCACTGCCCGAGTTCTGCTGCGGCGACTTTTGACAAGCCGCGCACCGCCCATTTCGAGGCGCCATAAGAAGCGTGCTCCGGAATGCCGCGAGTCCCCGCGATCGACGAGAGATTCACGATCGAACCGCCTCCCGATTCACGCATAGCCGGGACCACCTTCTGCATCCCATGGAACGTCCCGATCACGTTCACCTCGAGCATCTTCCGAAGCTGGTCTGCATCTTCTTCCACAAGCGGCTTCGTCCACCAAATAGCCGCGTTATTCACGAGCCCATCGAGCCTGCCGTCGCCATGCTCAAGCGCGCGTTCGACAACCGAGTCCCAACTCGCGGGATCTGTGATGTCCTGAGTCGAAAAAGCTGCGTTAGACCCAAGCTCGGACGCGAGTTTCTCACCCGCTTCATTTTGCAGATCGGTCAGCAGTACTCGCGCGCCTTCTTCGACACATCGGCGTGCGTGCACTGCACCCATCCCCTGCGCCGCACCTGTGATAATGATGTTCTTTCCGTCGAGTTGTCCCATGTAGTCGCTTCTCCTCATTTACCGCTGGCGAAACCGCTCATGCGCTTAACCATAATCTTGTGGGTGGTGACCGGAAAAAGGCGCTTCATCCAATCCGCTATGTAGGCCTCGATCCCCACGATCGCTCGCAGCCTATTCTTCTCAATTGCCTTAACAAGTACCTCGGCGATCATGGAAGGAGGCCGTGACTGCGCGAGTCCTTTCACGGTAGCATCGCGAACCTTGTCGTCGTAGCTGCGCATGGACTCGGCGATATTCGTGTTGACGCCGCCAGGATGAATCGATGTCACCCCGATATTTGTGTCGTGCAATTCGGACCAAAGCGCTTCCGTGAATCCCTTGACCGCAAATTTGGTTGCACAGTAGGAGCTCTGAGACGGGACGCCTATGAAGCCAAACATGCTTGAGATATTCACGATATGCGCTTCGTCGGCTTTGCGAAGTTCGGGTAGGAAAAACTTGCAGCCGTGAATCACGCCCCACAAGTTGATGCCTATGATCCATTGCAGATCCTCGAGGCTGTGATCCTCGAAGGTCGCGGACACCGAAACTCCGGCGTTATTCACCAAGATATGAACCGCACCATGCGCAGCGACAACCGCAGCCGGGAGCGCCGCCATCTCTTCTGCGCTCGCAACGTTTACGACATGCGTTGACACTTTCACCCCGCGCGCGGAAAACTCTTGCGCGGCTTCTTCCAAGCGTTCTGGATTGATATCCACCAAAGCCAGAGAGCAGCCCCTGTCGGCAAGAAGTGTGGCCGTCGCGCGCCCAATTCCCGAGGCACCCCCTGTGATCACTGCAACTCGCCCTTCGAAATTTTTCATTTGCTCTCTCTCACTTTTTCATTGCGACGCGGACCGACGTCGACGTTACGAACGATCCTTGATCTCCGAAATAAGGCGCGTGCCGTCCCAAACGAGTGCGCGGTCTTCCGATCGAACCTGCGCCCAATCAAAGCCTGACACCAAGTCGTCCGGACGACAATGGAGTCCTCCGGCGCTCCCGGTGAGCGTTTCCCCGAGCCCAACAAGCTCCGCCAAACGGCCACAGAGTCCCTCAGCGTCGTAATGCTGCCGAAGCGTTTCGATATCAACCGCGCCATGAAGCTTCGACAGTTTTTTGCCGCGACGTTCCAAGAACAGACAATGATGGCGATAGCTCGGCACGGAGAGACCCAGCAATTTTCGCAGCGCAACCTGTAAGCGCGTTGTCGGCATCAAATCGCGACCCCGCACAACACGGTCGACCCTCTCTGCCGCGTCATCAAGGACCGAAACGAAGTGGTAACTAAAGGCGCCGTCGCGGCGGCGCAGAATTGGATCTCCAAAATCTGCGGCGGCGTCCCCGGAAAGGTCGGCCCCAGTCTCGTCTCGCAACTCGATCCATCCGGAGGGAAGTTCGAGCCGGAGCACCTGAGATTCATTCCGCCAGTCACCAACCGTTACACGTCGTGCGCGACAGGTTCCTGGATACGTATGACTTCCATCGGGGGCTCGACGTCCAGCCGCGCGAATTTCCGACCGACTGCATTCACAGGCATAAACGCGACCTTCTCGGACCCATTCAACAAGCGCCGCCTCGTGCCGTTCCCGCGCATGGGATTGCAACACGACTTCGTCCCACTCGAGACCAAACCACTCGAGGTCTCGACGTAACCCATCGACATAACCTGGCTTCGTTCGATCGAGATCAAGGTCTTCAAGGCGCAACACGACCTCGGCCCCCGCGCTACGCGCATCCAGCCAACAAAGGAGTGCGGCTAGCAGGGTCCCGGGATGAGCCGGACCGGTCGTCGAAGGAGCGAAGCGACCGCGCGCAAACGGTGCGCGCCGAGCCACATCTGTTTCCAATCTCATCGCAATCCTATGCTTCCATCGTCTGTTACCAAATTTTTCTCTTTCAACGCTCGACGGATAAATCAATTCGCCTTTACGGCACAGGTCGTTGCATCTAAAAGGCGAAGTCTCCTAGGCCGGGCCTTCCAGAGGCGCAGCCATGAGTTCCCGCCGGCGCGTGCGATCGAACCACTCTCCGCGAAACACCACGAATTCCGGGTCTCGCAGCACCGAGAGATCCTTGAGCGGATCGCCCTCCAGTACCAAAAAATCCGCGGACAGGCCCGGCGCGATTCGCCCGGTCTCATGGGCGACGCCAAGCGCTACCGCAGCTTCTTCCGTCGCGGAGCGAAGCACGTCTACAGGTCGAAGGCCCGCAAAAATCTCGAACGCCTCAAGACCTGCGACGAGTGCGTGATGCTCGATTCCCGGGATCCCCGCGTCTGTGGACGCAATGAAGGAGATTCCATGATCACGCTGGGTCTGAAGCAGCTGAGACATTCGCAAGAAAAAATCTGTCTTCTCTTCGCTGTCCCGCTTGTGAATCCGCCGGCCCCAGCCGCCGTTAACCGTAGGCGAAACCCAGACTTCGCGTTCGGCCATCTCACGCATAAGTGATGTGTCGACGGCAGTTCCAAATCCGTCCGGACCTGCGAAGGAGGCATGCTCGATCGTTCGCACGCCAGCTCGCACAGCATTCGCGATACCTTCGGTGCCATGACAATGCGCCCCGACGAAACGCTCTTCACGCTCTGCGGCTTCCACGATCGAAAGCATCTTCGAAAGATCGAACTGCGCGTCGCGGGCACGGCTGCCGGGCGTGAAAACTCCGCCCGTCGCCATCACCTTAATCCAATCGCTTTCTGCCTCGACTTGAAGCGCGACCATGCGATCGATCTCGACACGCGTCGTTACGCCGCCACCCCAAAAGGCACAATGCCCATCGGGCGTCGTCAGCGGTTGACCGCAACAAAGCAAGCGCGGACCGATCACCTCCCCGCGTGAAACTGCATCTCGCACAACGTGCTCACCATGAAAACCACCACCGCAATCGCGTGCCGTCGTGATACCCGCCGCGAGCATCTGACCTGCCCGCCGTGCCATGGCGCGGCGGCGCAACTCCCTCGGTACTTCGAGTTGCTCCTTCGGCGACCTTAGTGCGGGATCGAGTTCGAGATGCACATGTGCATCGATCAACCCGGGCACGATCACTCTGCCGGACAGATCGACCGACTCCAAAGCATCGACCTCCGATGCCCTGTCACGAGCCGAATCAGCCTTTTCGAAACGCCCCTCCAGAATACGTAAGCTCGACGAGAGGTCGTCGAGAGCGTCCGATCCCGGTCTCCAGACCTGCACCCCTGAGATCTCAAAACTCTTATTTTTCAATGACTTACCCTGTTTCTCCGAGACCATTCCGCGTCTCGGCGTTGCGCTCGTGACGATCTCCGGCATTCTTGTGTAGCGGCCCGTTTCATCCCGACGGGTGACCGCCTAGAGCGAAGCAGGTCGACCGAGCACCAAGCGCGTGTTCGTAACCGCACCTGCACACGCATCCGGAAGGACGTCTGAAAACATGTCGGACAAAGAAGTGCTGGTCGTGGCCTCGAAGATTAAGAACTACATCAAGAGCAGCGGGGACATGAAAACCTCGGCTGGCGTGCTCGACACGCTCTCGGATCGCCTCCGTGTAATGTGCGATCAGGCAATTGAGAGCGCACGCAGTGATGGTCGCAAGACGGTTTTGGATCGCGACTTCTCCTAGAGCTCCGGTCTCTCGGACGCCGTTCCTTCGACTCTAGACGTAAAACTCCAGAGGGAAGCTAGACGGTGATCGTGGAACTAAGGCTCATGTGAAGGTGGCCAGTTCTTTCGGGAACTGAACATTTTTGCACCTGCGGGACCCACAGGTTCCTCCGCGTCAGCGTAGCTGTTTCGCGAAGGTTCTCCGTGCCCGCGCGCGAATCGAGCTGATGCGAGAGACGGGACCGCAAGTCGGCCCCGTCTCTCGATGCGTCTCCGACAGCGGAGCGCTTTTCGGACATGAACCGTTGTGCAGAGCGCACGATGATTCAAGCCGATCCATTTCATCCCGCCTCGAATGCCGCCGAACCGACACACGGTTTTAGATAACCGTTCCCATCGGGCGTCCCCTAATGTAGGGGGGCCGGTAAAATGAATGAACAAATGGGCTGGGACTCGGATTTGTGCCATTCCATTGATTTCATTCGTGACGTGAGCAGATGCGCAAAAAGAAGCCGGGATATTCGGTCGTAGTGAGCTCAAGCTGGCTTCGGACGGACGGAATAACTTCGTCCCACTCGAGGGATATGAAGCGATGAGCAGCCCCGCCGGCGCAAAGCCGGAGGCCGGCATCGGACTGGCGTCCAAAACCGACGTCGGCCAGGTCAGGCAGGCAAACGAGGACAGCTGCGACACCTTCGCCCGCGAAGATGGCACGCGCTTGCTCGTCGTCGCCGACGGAATGGGTGGCCACCGCGGTGGCGCAACTGCCAGTCGCACCACAGTGACGGCCATCGCCGAAATCTTCGACGCGGAAGCTTCTGCCCGCCCGAGCGACATGCTTGGCCGCGCAATCGAGGCCGCCAACGCGCGCGTTTTCGAGATGGCGCAGCAGGACCCCGAGCTCGAGGGCATGGGCACCACTGTCGTCGCCTTCCATCTAGATGCACGCGGCCGGGGCACCGTCGCCCATGTCGGAGACAGCCGCGCCTATCGGTACCGCAACGGCCGGCTTGAGCCGCTCACAACGGATCACTCGGTCGTCGCCGAAATGCAGCGCCGCGGCCTGCTCTCGGCCAATGAGGCGGCAGTTCATCCCCGTCGAAATGAAATCCTGCGCTCCGTGGGCGTGTTACCGGACGTAGAGGTCGAAGTCGCTGACGTCGACGTCCACCCCGGCGATCGTTTTGTACTTTGCTCCGATGGACTCTCCGGCGTCGTCACCGACGACCAGATCGCAGCGGTCGTTCAAGCCGAATCTCCGGAAGGCGCCGTCGACACTTTGATCCGGATGGCCAACGAGCGCGGCGGCCCCGACAACATCACCGTTCAGATACTTTCGATTCCCGCGGACAAGTCGCAAGGGGATCCCGAAGCGACGGCACCGGTCACGCTCTCCGCCGTCGGCATCGAAGCGATCGAAAGCAGGCGACTCCAGAGAAAGCGCATGCGCTCAGCAGCCATCGTCATTGGCATCGCGCTCGCGGTCCTCGCCATCTACTTCGCTGTGCAACATTTCTCGGCAGCCACCACTACTACCGCCGCCACTACGACACCGTCCGCTTCGGCAAAATCTGCCATCGAGGCAGAAGCTCCCGCCGACCAATTCGAGATCGAAAAAGAAGCGCCCCGTCGCGGCATCCCCCGATAAGCGAGCTTCGCTCGTCGCGACTAGGATTTTTCGTCCTCGAGCCGCACGGCGACGTCTGTTTCTGTGCGCTCCGGATCAAATGCGATCGCGAGCAATTGGTCTGCGACATAACGTGGCGTGTTGAACGCATCGTTTCGCTGAAGATCAAGGAAACGCGGCCTATCAGGAAAGCGTGCTTCGGGGGTTGCTCTGATCTTCTCCTGCATCTCTGTGTCTACGACTCCAGGTGCGACAGAGTAGGCCCGCAGGCCCGCATCTTTCTCTTCGAGCGCGAGTACTTCTGTCAGCCGCTCGACCCCTGCCTTACCCGCGCAGTAGCCCCCCCAGCCCTGATAGGCCTTCCAGGCCGCGCCCGAAGACATATTGATCAACACGCCTGATCGCTTCGTGCGGCGAAGATGGTTCACATAACACTTTGACCCGATAAAGACGCCCGTCAAGTTGATGTCAACGTGCTCGCGAAAGGCCTCGGTAGTGACGTCTCGAAGCGGCTCGATCGGGTCGAGAACGCCCGCGTTATTGACCCACAGATCGATTCCGCCGAACCTCGTCTCCGCTTCCGAAACAAGCTCTCCTAAACCCGCTTCGTCTCGAACATCTAGCTGCCGAGCAAGCACATCTTCGCCCGACGGAATCGCCGAATCGCCTCGCGCGCATAACACCAAACGCATCCCACATTCCAGAAAACGCTCCGCCAACCCTGCCCCAATCCCACGACTCGCCCCGCTTATAAAGGCGACGCGCCCGGAAAGATCCAAATCAGCCATTAGCTCGAACTCCTCATACCTTCGCCGCCGCTCAACCCTTCAAAATCCGCTCCAGAAGGCTCTTGGAACACTCGCAGGCCGAATTCAGGAACGATCGCCAGAATGCGATCGAAGAGATCTGACTGAATGGCTTCGTAGGCGATCCAATCCGTGTCGTTGGAAAAGCAGTAAATCTCGATCGGAACGCCTTGCGGCCCCGATGAAAGTTGGCGGACTAACAAAGTATGTCCGGCCTGATGGACGTCCGGATGATTCCGCAAAAGTTCCCAAATCCATGCGCGAAGCGTCCCTAGATTGGTCAACCGCCGGAGATCAGACTGCACTTGCGGGTTCACGCCCGGCGCCGCGTTCGCGTCCGCCAATTCACTGCGCTTGCTAGCGATATATCCCGATAAAAGTGACCAGTCCGCGAAGCGCTCGATCTCTTCTTCGCTGAGAAAGCGAACGCTCTGCAAGTCGATCGAGACGGATCTTTTAATCCGCCGCCCGCCCGACATAGACATCCCGCGCCAATTCTTGAATGAGTCGCTGATCAGACGATGCGTCGGGATCGTCGTGATCGTCTTGTCCCAGTTCTGCACCTTGACCGTATGAAGCGCGACTTCCATGACATCGCCGTCGGCCCCAAGATCCGGCATCTCGATCCAGTCCCCGACACGAATCATATCGTTGCTCGCGATTTGGATACTTGCGACCAAAGAGAGAATCGTGTCACGGAAGACCAACAAGAGCACGGCGGTCATCGCGCCGATTCCAGAAACGAAAATCCAGGGCGAGCGATTCATCAACGCGGCCAGGACCAACAGGCCCGCCATCGAATAGACGAGGATCGAGACGACTTGGAGGTAGCCCTTAATCGGTCGCTCGCGATATTCGGGATGGCTGTTGTAGATCGCTTCGGTCGCGGTCAGCACGCTCGAAATGAA
>Ga0209632_10006147_pt1 | contig 10211 bp, 7 predicted proteins | sample COG_10_FD_184754 | JGI IMG/M metagenome (GOLD analysis project Ga0209632, IMG submission 184754) | Pelagic Microbial community sample from North Sea - COGITO 998_met_10 (SPAdes) (version 2) | ecosystem: Environmental > Aquatic > Marine > Neritic zone/Coastal water | place: Helgoland, sampling...
TGTTATATTTTATGGGGGTGGAAGATAGGGACGTCATGCCAATGATGTTATGGTTTAGTGCGATTGGAATATTTATAGTAGTACTTCCCCCGTTTGCAGGTCTTATATTTAAGTCCGGGGGGAAGATGACGGCAGAAAACATGGAAAAATCTAAACGAATTTTCACTCGCGGAAAAACTGTAATGGGGTTAGTTAACTGATGAAAACGAAAATAACACAGTATTACAACATTTTATCAAATAATACCGTATTTTGGACATTTTACACATTCGCGTATTAAAAACGCCTATTTGTTATAAATATGTAAAATTGAAATACTTTTTATGTATTTTAATATTAGCAACTACCAAATCAAAATGAGTGATCATATTTCAAACGAAAGCGCGCAACAAAATATTACGAAACGACTTCTTCCGACTGATGATGATTTATTACAACAAAATCCCATAATCACCGAAGAAGTCTTGTTAAAAAATGACCCTGCGTTGAAGAACCGTCCGTATCAATTAGAAGCGTTGTTACGCATTTTCCAATACAAAAAATGTTTGGTAAAAATGTTTTGTGGCACGGGTAAATCCCGTATTATTACCAACGTGAATATTCACGAAAAAAAAGAATTAAGTGTCGTCGTCTTTCCCTCCCTATCACTCATTAATCAATATTCAGCGGATTATCTGGATAATGTGGAATACAAACACCATTTCAAAAAGCATAAGAAGATGAATGTATCGTCTGAAAATTTGGATACAATTACCAGCACAACTAAACCCCATGAAATCAAAAAGTTTCTGAAATCGAAAAGTCCGAAAATTATATTGGTGACGTATCAGAGTTTTCAGGTCTTGTTGGATTGTTTGGAAGGGAAGAAAATTGGATTGGTCTGCTATGATGAAGCCCATCATGTCGTCTCACCGGAAACTCAAAAACTGGTTTTCGGTACAGACTATTACGAAAAGGAAGTGTTCTTTACCGCTACACCCAAGAACGAAAACGGTATTACTATGTTTGACCGAGACGACCCCGAACAAAATATGTGTGGTCCAGTAGCGTATGACTATACCTATCTACAAGGCTTAGTGGATAAAGTATTAAATGCGTTTGAAATCTGTATTGATATGTATACAGAGAATACAAATAATTCTATTTACGAAGCGATGGCAAGGGGAATCTTATCACGGAATACCAACCGTGTGTTGTCTTTCCATTCGGGTGTGAATGGAGAAAGCAATACGAATGTATGGAACTTCGTGAAACCAACCGAGTTTCAGACAGCATTTGAAAAAGTGCAAAAGGCAGAGTTTCCTGAAAAAGGGGAATACTACAAGAAACCTACATTTAAGGGAATGGACGGGAAAACGCCTCCTGCCGAGCGCAAAGAAATGCTGCGTGAGTTAGACGACACACCAGATAACGAAATATATATCATCAGTTCGTGTGAAACAATCGGGGAAGGTGTTGATACCAAGAAAGCGAATATGTGCCTATTCGCTGATCCGAAAGCGTCTATCGTAAAAATCATCCAAAATATTGGGCGTGTCGTGCGACGAAATAAGGATCATCCTTTATCTACCATTCTGATTCCGTGCTGGGTGAATATGGACAATTACGCAGCAGCCAACGGCGACAGAGAAAAACAAGATGAACTCATTCGCCAACAAATGCGGTCAGAGAATGGCGATTATATACCAATTCTCAACGTATTGGGGGCGTTAAGACAAGAAGACCCTGACCTTTATGATATGTGTTTGAATTACCCGAACCGTAGAGTAAAACAAGAGTCCTTATCGGAACAAGGATTACGAATTGCAGACGAAGTTGAAGACGAACACGAAACTTATTCAACCGACGATGTGGAACAAATGAAAAAGGATGGTGAACCCCTAGAAATCCACACGAACGAAACAATTGAGTGTTTTAATGATGATACATCACAAACTATTACACGATTATATTACGACGAAGAAGATGTCTATAAACCGATTGTGCGAACAGATGAAACGGACTGTGAAGAAGACGAACGCCTAATTATTCAACCACCGAAACCCAAACCCGGGATAAAAATGTCTATCCATCGAGACGACGATATTCAAATGTTGTGGGGTGTGAAAGGCGATGTTGATTTCAGCAAAAAGTTTTGTTCGGTTACGATTGAGTGTGACGTGTCTTTTCGCGTCGAAAACTGGTATAACACATTAAAAAAGGTATGTGAGTATATGGACCGGGAAAAAAAAGCGCCGAACCATAGAGACAAAAACCCCGAAATTAAAACACTCGGTAGTTGGGTCTCCAACCAAAAGACAAAATATAAGACAAATGCGTGGATTATGAAGACCAATCATGATGTTCGCAAAGCGTGGGAAACTACTGTGGAAAAATATAACGAGTATTTGCGTGACCGAGATGAAGACTGGTATAACACATTAGAAAAGGTATGTGAGTATATGGACCGGGAAAAAAAAGCGCCGACATCAACAAACAAAAACCCCGAAATTAAAACACTAGGTGGGTGGGTTCTCCGCCAAAAGCAACATTATAAGAAAAATGCGTTTATTATGAAGACAAATCCTGATGTTCGCAAAGCGTGGGAAACTACTATGGAAAAATACAGCGGGTATTTGCGTGACCGAGATGAAGACTGGTATAACACATTAGAAAAGGTATGTGAGTATATGGACCGGGAAAAAAAAGCGCCATCAGGTAAAGACAAAAACCCAGAAATTAAAACACTCGGTTTATGGGTCGGCACCCAAAAGCAAAATTATAAGAAAAAAGAGGGAACTGTATGGACCAATCAAGATGTTCGCAAAGCGTGGGAAACTACTGTGGAAAAATACAGCGAGTATTTGGTTACTGATTTAGATGAATACTGGTATAACACCAAAGATATACTATGTGCGTATATGGACCGGGAAAAAAAAGCGCCATCAGGTAAAGACAAAAACCCAGAAATTAAAACACTCGGTTTATGGGTCGGCACCCAAAAGCAAAATTATAAGAAAAAAGAGGGAACTGTATGGACCAATCAAGATGTTCGCAAAGCGTGGGAAACTACTGTGGAAAAATACAGCGAGTATTTGGTTACTGATTTAGTTGAAGACTGGTATAACACATTAGAAAAGGTATGTGAGTATATGGACCGGGAAAAAAAAGCGCCGAGCACCATCGACAAAAACCCCGAAATTAAAAAACTCGGTCGATGGGTCTCCACCCAAAAGCGAGACGAAGGTGTTCTTCGGATTATATGGACAAATCCTGATGTTCGCAAAACATGGGAAACTACTGTGAAAAAATACAGCGAGTATTTGTATGACCCATATGAAAAGTGGTATAACACATTAGAAAAGGTATGTGAGTATATGGACCGGGAAAATAAAGCGCCGAACCATATAGACAAAAACCCCGAAATTAAAACACTCGGTAGTTGGGTCTCCAACCAAAAGACAAATTATAAGAAAAAGAAGGGAACTGTATGGACCAATCCTGATGTTCGCAAAGCGTGGGAAACTACTATGAAAAAATACAGCGAGCATTTGGACCCAAGTAGTCGCAAAAAAAAACAAACTGCTATTCCAGAACCAAGTGAAGAACCAAAATCAACAACTCCACATCATTTCCCACCTATTTCCAAAATAGCAACTCTCCATAAAACCTGGCTTAAAATGCAGGCAGAAACACTCCATAAATTGTTCAAAGAAAACCCGACATTACATAGTGAATATCACGCTGAGCGCAAACGAAATTTCTCCCAATATGACCCAAGTTCTATCCCAAGTACTCAGATTATTCAGAAATTGGAAAAAATCACAACGAAACGTGTGAAAGTCGTCGTAGATATGGGATGCGGTGAAGCCCCCATCGCGCACCATTTTCAAAAAAAAAAGGACACCCGCTTCACTTTCCATAACTACGACCATCAAACAGGTGGCGACCCGTCAATTCAAGAGGTGGATATTTCGTCCCTCCCCTTAGAAGACAACTCGGTGGAAATTGCTATTATGTCTTTAGCTTTATGGGGGACATCCGAAAATCACACACAATACATAAAAGAGGCATACCGGGTGTTGGAAAGTGGAGGAAAGTTTTACATCAGTGACAGCACCAAAAGATGGTCACCTGAGCAACTAACCCCCGAGAATGGCGGTGAACTTTTACGAACGCTGCTTACAACCAACGGTTTCAACATTATAAACGAAGACATAGGCGTGCCCTTTTGTTTATTCGAGTGTGCGAAAATCTATTAGTATGTTTGTTCTGTTATAGTGAAATAAATATTTATTTCTATTGGCAAGCAAGTCAGTATTAGTTACTTTCATTTTTTCTTCATTATCAATTACGATAAATAATTCAATTTTATCCCATTACACAGCGTGCAGGAGATCATATTTCGTCTTTTGTTCGGGATCAGCGAGCGTTTCGTACGCAAACGACAACTTCTTGAACATATCCTCTGCTCCGTCGTCTTTGTTCTTGTCGGGGTGGTATTTAAGAGCCATAGCGTGATACGCTGACTTGATGTCCTTTGCAGATGCCCTGACTGATACACCCAGCGTCTCATAGTGAGACGGCTCAGGCATGGGATCCGGAACCGACTTGGGTGGGGGTATGCTGGACCTGTGTGTGGACACACCGTGTAATCTATCATAGAACTGTTTCACCTTCTTATTTACTTTTATTTTACCGGGTTCAAATGATTTTAGATACAACCCTGCGAGGCTTCTTACCCGTGACAGCGCGACGTATGTTTGCCCGCACGCGAATATATCTCCACCCACATCAATCTCAGCGAAATCCAGAGATGTGCCCTGTGATTTATGCGTTGTCATTGCCCACGCAGGGACAATTGGAAGTTGCTTCACTTGGATGACTGGATATGTCTCGTGGGTCCATGTATGAAGACTTACCTCCTTTTCAAAACCGCCAGCGAATTTCACATTCGGGCAACCAGTTACTGTATTGAATCCCATGATTATTCCCTGACTTCCGTTGCATATAGGTTCGGTGGTATTCTCAACATCTATATTCACAACGCACATCACTTGAGCACCTATCTTCAAGGTAATCACCGGTGGACAGTTGATACTGTTTCGCATGAACGTGAACTCACGGTCGTAATTAATAGTTGCGGGTATATTCACCTTTCTTTGGTCCTTTGTAAGTTCGAAATGTGGAACAATCACATCGGTCATATTGAACGTCTTACTTTCTCCCACTAATTTTTTCATCGACAACTCATTCACTCGGTCGACTTTAATACGTGTGGGATATATCCGCGTAGGTTTAATACATATATCATCTGGAACGGGTGCGTTGATCCTATTGTTGAGAATGTCAACAGTCGACTTTGTAATGCGACCTACACGAACTTGGTTGAGAATCTTCGTATATAACTGGTCTCCTAACTGCCGGAACGATTTTGTGAACTCAGTCTTATATTCAAATACAACGTCGAACAGTTCGCTCTCAAAGCAGAACGCTCTCGAATCATCTTCATCACGATCGCCAATAGGTGGGAGCTGGTAAAAATCTCCGCAGAATATTACCTGAATTCCACCAAATAAGAGATGAGACTGTTTTGAACGACATTTTCTGGCAGTAATATTCAACAATTCAAACATTTTTTTCGACATCATACTGACCTCGTCAATAATAAGCACGTCAACAGACGTCCAGTTCTTTTTTTTCATATAATTACCCGCCACCTTTTCAGCCATTTCTATAGTGTTCGTACCAGTTGCAATCCCAAGTCCCGACCACGAATGAATCGTTTTCGCTTTACATTCGAGTAACACCGCAGCACAACCAGTCATCGCACATACCTGAATCTTCTTAACGACTCTATCTGAATGTTTGTGAATTTCGCGAATAAACATAGATTTACCTGTTCCACCTGGACCCGAAATAAACAGATTTTTTCCACTCTTGAACAGGTCAAACGCGTTTTTTTGCTCATCCGTGAAAATAACCGGTGGTGTTTTTTCTTCTCCAAATTCCATACAATATTATATTGTAGGTTATTGTTTTTTTATATGGTATCAATTTTGTCTTGAATGTATTGTATTTATGTGTGCGAATAAAATATACATATACAATAATGCGTCACTATAGTGAAAATTTCATAGAAAAATTCTGGAGTGAACTATGGGAATATTGGAAAACAAAATTTTTACGTATTGGTCGCCCCCATATATAAACCTTTACACCCGTGAAGATTTAGATAATAGAAATTTCATCACCCCATATATGCGAGTATGAAAGAACCGGACGATGGGTAAAGTTTTTCGATATTAAATTATTCGCCATATTATCCAAATTATTACATAACTTCATTTGGTTATCCAGTCTCAGAAACAAACTTGATAACGCACCCTGATACTCGTTGAACGAGAAATCAAAGTAATCGCCAATTATTTGGTTGTCGTCACATACACCCAGTTTTATGATAGAGCATAAATGTTCGGTTTTATGCGTATATTCGTCAAACTCACACACCCTTCCCGACACAGGAACGATGTCCGTTTCTGAATCAGCGTCTCCATCATATCCAGGGTCTTCACATTCGCATCGTTTGAAACCATAATTCATAACCTTTCCAATAGACGTTGATTTGAAATAATATGGAAGTGTCATTATAGAACCCGACTTACCACAATCCACTAGAATGAATAATTTAGTATCTGGGTTGAGAGCCCGTAAAAAATTGTTATGTATCCACTCGTCGTCGATGACACCGTTCCTTTCATAGTCATATGGATATATTACATCACTTCTATCCTTGTTAGCAACAGAGATATTCGGTATGCCAATACCTGTGTAACTGAACCACAATTCAGCCCCAGGATGGGCGTTGCTATAAGCAACCAACTGTAATAGTTCTGTTACTATATTTTTGCGCACAGCATCACTATTTTCAAGCGACTTTAACTGCCAACGAGAAAAAAAGCATTTTTCTTTCAAGAACGATCGTATGTTTTGTATAATATTCCCACTACTATCGCGATTGTCATATTTTGTGGAATTTGTATTGTAATTTACTCCAATCAAAAGTCCTCGCTTTCGATGATTTATATTTGTGAAGATACGAGTTTTAACAACTTCATTTTCTGGTATATCACCTGATGTATTATTGCATAACGATCGATGATATAATTTATTATAGCCACCTATGAGAAGTGATGTAAATATACCACCCATAATATAAAATGTCGATATTTAAAATTGATTTAAATAAATCACGCAGATTATATGGAAAAAATATGGAGAAACGAATTAAGAACAAAATAAGCGACTATATGAAAACATATAAGGAATCAATTAAAAATAAAATCATGGAACTTGATAACCACGACCGCGAGAGTCTGATGGGACTTGTCCAGTTTGTATACGATTATGAAGGTATAACTATAGACGAGAACGACTTTGTAAAACGAAAACGAACCAAAAATATGGTGCCGTTACACGAACGATGTATAGCAATGCGAGCGAATGGTGAACAGTGCACACGTAGAAAAAGAACCGATTGCGAATTTTGTGGAACGCATCTCAAGGGGTCCCCAAATGGTACATATGATGGTGAAAATACACCCGTTTCAAAAGATAAAATAGACATATGGTCTCAGGATATAAGAGGAATCCTTTATTATATAGACGCCGATGGAAACGTTTACGATATGAATGATATTATGAGATGTGACCCATCACCCAAGGTTATTTTGAAATATACAAAGAGTGAAGATGGAGTATATAGTTTAGTGAGATGAAGAAAATAAATATCATAAAATTTACATGTTTTTTTACGTTCATTCAAACATTATATGTAAAAACGGATTATATATAACCAACGAAAACTACTTAAAGAGATATATAAAGTGTATACTGTTATGTATCGGGGTGGCGCAGAGGTAGCGCGTCGGGCTCATAATCCGAAGGACGAATGATCGAAACATTCCTCCGATAATTTAATAATAATAAAGTCATTATTATTAAAAAGATATTGAGATAGTTAGGACATGTTCAAATGTGTAAACAATTTAAATGTAATAGACTAATAAATATAATTAATGAGCGGTGGATTGGACAAGTTCTACACAAACCCGGATACAGCTGAGGAATGTATAAAAACAGTTGATATAATATATAAATGGGAATGGGATCTCGTTGTCGAACCAAGCGCGGGCAACGGGAGCTTCTACGAACAGTTACCACCCATCACAACAATCAACGCCATCGATATATCTCCAGACAGCCCGTCCATTAAAAAACAAGACTTTTTTGATTATATACCACCCGATGTCGCCAATATATTGGTCATCGGTAATCCACCATTTGGACGGGTCAGCTCCCTTGCGGTTCAGTTCTTTAACCATGCCGCACAATGGGCACGCGTGATCGCATTCATCGTACCAAGAACATTCCGTCGCGTAAGCATTCAAAACAAACTTGACATGCACTTCAAACTTGTCCATGACACCGAACTGCCAACCAATCCATGTTGCTTTACGCCCCCGATGATGGCGAAGTGCTGCTTCCAAATATGGGAGAGAATCAACGTAGGGGAAAACGGTACACCCATCCTCCGTCAAAAGGTCAAACTCCCCATCAACCACCCGCGATGGACATTCCTCCCATATGGACCAACAGACACCACCGGACAACCAACGCCCCCCACTGGTGCCGACTTCGCCATCCGTGCATACGGTGGGAAATGCGGAGATATATGTATAAATGGGTTGGAAAAACTACGTCCCAAAAGCTGGCACTGGATAAAATCAAATGGTAGCGCACCCGAACTCGCTGAACAATTCGGAACACTTGATTATTCATTTAGTCAAAATACCGCACGCCAAAATTCTATCGGTAGAGCCGACCTCGTCGCACTTTACTCGAATACATTTGACACAAAATAAAAATCTTTATATTTTCTAACTATATACTATATATGCCAACTAAACGTACCACAAAGTGTGGAAGACGTCGGTGCCGCACAAAAAAAAGCGGCAGAACCAAAAGGAAAACACAGAAACCAAAGAATAATAAGGGCAAGAGGATGGGAACGCATCGGGGGAAACGTAAAGAAAAAAGAGGAGGAAATGGAGATCCAGTATTAACCACGCCACAACCCCCTGAAAAAACGGAACATAACGTATCACCAGAGAATGAAAAAGAGGTCAAGTATAACGGATTGGTTCCGGTTGATCTTTTCGGACCAGCAAACGATGATTAACTTATCATTCGTCAAATACTAATACGCGGTGTATTCCGGCATTATCCGACTCTGTGATCGCGGATAGTTAAATAAAATCGATATAATTGTATTTTCTAGTGTTCTAGTTAAATCATCGAAAAAACATCACTATGACTTTAGGAACACACAAGTGTTTCGGTTCGAACATATTTGTCCCATTTTATTTTCATATTTTACTAGAAGACTAGAAGACTCTAAAAAATATGTAAACAATATATATTAACAACATGGTAACGTCGACATTTAGAAAAACGCGCAAGCGTGTAAAACGTAGGAAGGTCATTAGCAGAAAGAGTGGGGGGATGCCTAAGGGAGTTCTTCCTAGTAAAAAAAATAATAAATTGGTCTGGCGTGATGAAAGAAAAACGCCCAAATGCTTTGAAGATTTGGAAAGAAAGGCTATTGCTAATAGGGCGGATCTTAATATCAGCAGGATGGAAATGGGATTACCTCAACTTCCCGGGGAACCACGTTGTGTTAAGGCTTTGAATAAATCAATTAACCGACTAACCATGTTGGAGGTGGGTCCAACAAACCGCGAAGGTAAATTTGGAAAAGTTGGTTCAGGTAATAAAAAAAATAAACCAAATAAAAAAAAGGCAACAAAGGCAAAAGAACCTGCTATATGTCCTATGTGTCTCGTTCCTACAACGAATAAAACTCGTATTACAGCAAAAAAATGTGGTCACGTATCATGTCGTGAATGTTTATCACAGTGGGTTGACGGAAAAGCATCTCCGACATGTCCACTATGTAGGGATGATATAAAACCCGAACAGCGCAAATTGGGATTAAAAAACAGTTGCTTTCCTGACTATAATGATGGTGGTCGGATGACGTTAGAAGAATTATAGGGTTTCGTTGTTATCTAATAATGATGTGTTGTGTGACGTTCGTTTGTGTGATTTTGTATTAGGTAATATGGTTGTTGACCCTGATTATTTTTTGGATATTTTTGGTAAGAATGCTT
>Ga0209632_10006148_pt1 | contig 10211 bp, 9 predicted proteins | sample COG_10_FD_184754 | JGI IMG/M metagenome (GOLD analysis project Ga0209632, IMG submission 184754) | Pelagic Microbial community sample from North Sea - COGITO 998_met_10 (SPAdes) (version 2) | ecosystem: Environmental > Aquatic > Marine > Neritic zone/Coastal water | place: Helgoland, sampling...
TTCCAAGCTTCATTCTATCTCTTTCGTCTTTAACATGAATTGATGCTATACCCAAACTTTCAGAAAAACTGTCAACAGATATTAGAGGCGTTTGAAAATGTGCAGGACATGTTTTTAACATTCCAACCGGGCGTGCACTATTTGTGCTTGGCAATGGCACTCCTGCCATTTGAATGCCAGTTTTAAAATACTGATTGGTAACATATTGCATAGAGATAACCTTAGTTCGTTTTTACGAAAGATTAGAAGAAATGCATTGATGTTACTAGTCTCATTACGACTATGATTGGCTAAAAAGAAAGAAATTATTTATATTATTAGAATATGTATTATTATTTATAGATCGTGCAGGAATTATGAATAATAAAATTATTATAATTTACTTAGATTTATGAATATAAATTAGATTTAATAATGTTAATATTTACCTAAAATTTCCAATTGTTTTGAGTCAAATTGAGCCGTTAGATCATAGACTTTAGTATTTTCCTCAAAACAATCTATAAATTCATTTAATTTATTATTTTTTGGTAAAAAATCCCAGGATTGTGTTTTACCCTCATCACTTCTATCCATTATACTGTCTTCAAACTTAAAATTATACTTACCACAACAAAAAAACCGTTCATGGATTTTATTATTTGTATGTTTCTTAATATCTTCAGGAATATCTTCAGTATTTTTTTTATCTTTCAACAAAAAGAAATTAATTATAAATGGTAAATTTTCTGGAAGCTCATTAATATGTTTTGCAAAATTAGTTTTAACATTTTTTGAGTAATCAGTAGAACTCTTTCCATAAATATCGATATTAATTGGACAATTTTTATTTTCTTCAAACGAATAAAATTTTCTGATTAATTGATCAATAAATTTCAATCGATTAGGTACATTTATAAATGAATTAGTCAAATCAAAAAAATAAGGATCGATCAATTTAAATCTTTTACTTGACTTAATTATGAAATTTGGGACAGCATTAAAGAAAGCTTCTGGTGACATGTAAAGCTTTTCAGTACCAAGGGTAAATTTATTTTCCTTCTGGAAATCTGAAACTTTGTAAATACTTTTAGAATTAGAACAAATGTCAGATCCACCCTCAACTATTGCCAAAGTAAGATTTGTTTTCTTCTTGTTTAGTTCAGATATTAACATCTCTGGCTTAAAATTATCATTTTTAATGTAGGAATGACTTGGTAAAGTCCTTTGTATGGAACCGTCTAATTTCAACTTATAAAGTATTTCTTTTAACTTTAACTCTTCTGAAGGCGTAAGTTTACATTTTGACCATGTCGGTTTGTTTATATTTGGATTCATATAAGGAAAAGGATCTAAAAAACGGCCCCATTTTGGTCCAAAATAATGGGTAATTTTACCCGAAAGCAATGCTGATGGACAACAAGCATAAACATGAATTAATGACATTAAAAGTCATCCCCCAAACCCATTTCAATGTAGCGTTCAGGGAAAAAATCTCCTGGCCAAAGAGTATCAAAGTCTCCATCTGAATTTAAAGTAATCTTTGAATATTCACTTTCACTTTTATTTTTTGGGGTATTAATTACTGATATTACTACAGAATCCCTGATTGAGATCCATTCTGCTATGGTATTTTTATTAGAATTTCTTTTTGAATTATCAAAACTTACTTTTTCTTTAACTTCTTTCTGGCGTCGTTTAAGGCGTAGAATTATATGTTCAGAATGTGTTTCTAGGATAAAATTATTATTTCTAATGGAGGCAGATCTTATGAATAAATCAGCCAAATTTGCCTGTAATTTAGGATGCAGATGCAACTCAGGTTGCTCGATTGTAATTAAAGTATTTTCTTGCAACATACTGGTAAGAATAATTGGCAGCACTTGTCCTATACCATAACCGACGTCAGTTAATGATACATCCATTCCATCATGGTCAGTTAATACAATCTTTGATATATTAAAATCAGGGTAAAACTTTACATCTATTTTATATGGTATTTCCATTTGATCGAACCAGTTATTTAGCTCTTTCTTCTGACTTTCCGTAATTTGATGCATTACTGATTTAACATTTTCACCTTTAATACCCACAAACGTGTTTTTGTCATTTGGATTCACAAATGTTACGCGATCTGGACGTTTTCTATGCGGACCTATTCTTATTACAGAAGATGTAATTTTCTTGAAACGGGAATATACAATTGACAACATTAAGAAAGGGTGAATGTTCAAATCACTTTTTGCATTAGCATTCAACGTTGATAGCATTTCAGCAATTAAATCAAACTCATTGTCATCTTGTTTTTCATCAATCATTAACATATGTTTTCGCAGTAAATCTGATTTATTAAGAAGCTCACGGATTATAAATATTACAAGGCCATTTTTTTGCAATTTTTTCTCATCAATAGTAAATTTTGTACTTAAATTTTCCGAAATATAATTACATTTCTTTTTTATATCATCACCTGGGATTTCTTTATTATCTATTTGTGGCTTCAGGTGAGAGATACTAAATTGTGTAAAACTAATTTTACTTTTTATCTCACTTAAGCTTACTCGAACACTCTCCAATTCTTTTGAAGTTAAAGATGGGGTTTTTTCTTTTTTGGTAAGTTTTTTTTCTTTAGTTTTGAATTTTTTTAGATCCTGCTCATATTTATCAAGTTCCTTTTTGGCAATTTTGCCTTTAGAGATAGTTAGCCTATTTCGAATTTCAGTTTTTCCCGATAAATCGATAAATTCTTCCCAATATAAAGGATCATTGGTAACTTCTACAGATACCTGAACTTGTTTAGATGATTTTTTATTTTTCACACTTACAGTTAGAATTTTACGCTTTCTTGATGATAAAATTATATCTTTAATTAATCCTTTGTCGTCGTAACGTTCTATGTACTCTAAATTCCCTATCAATCTTGAAAAATCATTGCTATTAATCCTATTTTTTTCTTCTCTATTTCCTTTTTTATAACGTTGACCTGTCATGCCTGTCATAAATTGGTTCTGATTTAAGTCATCGGGTTTTATTTGATACTTTAACCCAAATCCAATGTAATCATCTTTATTCCTTCTGCGCATAGATTTTGTTTTATAATTTACTTGGTCTTCAACTCTACCAAGATCTATTTCGTCACTTTTTGGAATTAAACTCCAAGACAGTTTACTTTGTTTTAAAAACGAAAGTGCATGTATAATTGATGATTTACCACTACTATTAGAGCCTAATAATAAGTTGATACTCTTTAAATCAAAATAGTTATCATTTCTCCATGAACGAAAATTTGAAATTATTAGTTGATTTCCACTCATTTCATCTCTCTTTCTAAGATCATATTGAAACTCTTCAATTGACACATAAGCTTTAAATTACTTGTTCAAATTAAATACTTTAAACTGATAATAGTAAAGTTAAGATATCTTTAACTATTATACGGCCTAAATTCTTTCTTATTACTTACCATCTTTTTCAACATATTTATTATACCAATTTTTAAAAGTTTGGTAATTTGGCAACCCAAGTAATTTATATGCTATGGACGCATTACCCCCACTTTGCTCCCTCGCCCTTATGAGATAATGCTTTGCAACTTTAGTCATAATATCCTTTAATTCTAGCTCATCACCCAATGGCTGATTTAAGATTTCATCAATGTTCTGACTTTTTTGTGGTAATGTAATAGTAGATCTAAACATGTCTTCTTCTGTTATAGTTTCACGATGTGTACTGAGCGCAGCGCGTTTTAGTGTCGCTTCAAGTTCTAATAAGTTACCACGCCACTGATGATTATTGATATAATTTTCTGCGGAAGGAGAAAACCGCTTGGTTAAATTTTCTATATCACTGCCACGCATAATGTTAATTGTATCTAGCATACTATTAGCAATTGATAAAACGTCACTTTCTCTTTCAGATAAATTTGGAATTTTTATTGAGACTGCTGATAACTTATAGAATAACTGTTCACTAAATTTCTTTTCCCGGACAGCTTCCAAAAGATCTATTTTTGAAGATACTACAATCCTTGGAAACCTTTGCTCTTCACTACTTTTGCTAAAGTCGTATTTTGTAAAGTCTAATATATTTTCAGACTTCTCAATATTTTCTAATAATAAGGATTGGGCAACATTATTAAGTGTGTCCACATCCTCTAAATATATTGTGCCACCCTGTGCCTTTTCAAAAAAGCTTTTTGTAAACTTATCTTCTGTTTTTCCATTCAACGTATCTGTTTCTTGTAATCCAAAAAGCATTTTTTCAATATTAGCGCTTGAGCCACAGAAAACCCGAACAAATTGACCACTTTTTGCATAACTTTTTTCATGAATTAACTTTGCTATTACAGACTTTTCTGTACCGATATCCCCAACAATGAACACTGGATATGAATGGCCACCTGCAAGCTCTGCCTCCTCATGAATGCGTAGCATTGCTGCACCTTTAAATGTAGCTCTGTTATAAAATTCATTATCTTCTATAATGACTGAGTCTAAACCAGGATTTCGGGGCTTTACAATTTCACTAATGAGATCTGCACTCATGTCGAAAGGTATTATATTTTTTATCGGCCCCTTTTCATTTGAAGATGACAAACAGTTTCCTTTGTACTGTGTTTTGGAGATTATTGCCCATACAACAGCCATAGCCCATGTGCCTGAGGATAAGTTAAAAGAAATATCTAATTCGTCCTCGGAAGACACAAAATCTTTTATTGCCCCAATACTTTCTAAATAAACACTTTCTAAATTTGTTGGATCATTTAAATCAGCAGTTACGTAACCGATTTTTATTTTTGATCTTGCTTGAAGCCAATCTACAGTATCTTTACACTCTTTTTCTGTCGGTAAAGCTTCTTTTGAAGTATCGGTATTTTTAACTCCTGCTCTATCTTTCCAATTGGATATGATAATTGCATGAGTAAAATTTCCCCTCTCAATCATACTTGAAACAGGACCACCCATAGGATCTTTGTTTCGGTAAGCTTTAACATCCTGAGCCCCAAGCCATGAAAATAGTACTGACATGATTCTATCTTTCTGTGAAAAAATTACTCTTTGAAGTATCTTCTTACAAATAATTTTATAAATCAATAAGTTTTTTTATACATTTTTAATAATATTAATAATATTTAAAATCAATAAATACAATGGTTTACAAGAAATCTTGTATTTTATTTAATTTTTTACTTGCTTAAGATGATTATTTTGCTAGATATACTGCAAGAAACTCAAAAAATTTTCAAAAGGATGCAAGAATGAACACTGATCAAGTCTCAAACAAAAAAATGGATAATGATAAAATCAACAAAGCAATCCATTCACTTGTGTTGAAGCTACTTGATAAAGACGTAAATGCTGGTCGCATTGCAGCCTGCCTGACACATCATGCAACAAGACTATGCTTTGCTGCATGTGATGATCAAAAGGTCATTTTTAAAACTATTCTGGGAGCAGTGCTTAACAGTATGCCTGAGGGAGAAGACGAATTTGATAAGAAGTTGAATGATCAAATTACTCATCACCATGAAAATGGGTTGGACAATTAAGGAAAATAAAATGTCAAATTCAAAAGTCATGAACCAAAAAGGTGTAGAAATGGACAAATCATTTATTGAGCTTCAAACTGTTATTTGTCAGTCTTGTGGTGCTGAAAATACACTATCAGACACGTTAAATGCGAGTGCATTTGAAGCGATAACTAAAAACGCTAAAATGGCGGCAAATAATGAATATGAAGAACTTTTAAAGATAGAACGAGATCGTTTACAGCAAGAAGCTAAAATAGATGCTGAAAAATTTAGCCAGAATAAATTGAAAAGCTTAAGCGAAGAGTTGACAGAGATATCAGCTAAAAAAACCAAATTAGAAATTGAAAATGCAAAATTTACGGCTATTCAAGCATCAATGCAGCAAAAAATAGAATTAGAAAGTGAATTAGCTGCAACAAAAGCTGTGAACAAGGCACGCGCAGAATTTGCTTTGGGTGAACAGGAGCAAAAAGAAGAAATTAACCGACTTAAATCCTCTATCGCAAAGCTTAAAGATACAAGCAATGCTGGATCATCACAACTTACAGGAGAAACTGGTGAGTTGTTAATTGAAGATCGGCTTCGAGAGCTATTTCCACGTGACTTAATTGAAGAGATTAAAAAAGGACAAAATGGAGCTGATTGTCTATGGAACATACGAACCAATGGTGGCCGGTTGGTGAGCAAAATATATTTTGAATCCAAAGTTACTCAATCTTTTCAATCTGCTTGGACACAAAAACTTAAAAGTGATATGGTCGAAAAAGGGGCTTCTATTGGTATAATTGTAACCAAATCTATGCCAAATAATCAAGAAACCTGTGGACTTAGAGATGGAGTATGGATTTGTGGGTTTCATGAATTCGAGACTTTAGCTAAAGCAATGCGCCAGGCGCAAATTGATCTATCCAGAACACTCACTCAAGAAGCAATAAAAGAAAGTAAATCTAATGATTTATTTGACTTTGTTGTTGGTCATGAATTTTCAGGAATAATGGAAAAAATTCTTCGTCCAATTTTTGAACAACAAGAGTTATTGGAAAAAGAAAAACGTTCAATGACACGCATCTGGAAAGCCAGAGAAAAACACATACATAATTCAGTTGATGGAGCAAGTCTACTTGCTGGTCAGTTGGAGGTAATTCTTGGTGCCTCAGTGGTTAATCAAATTGGTTTTGAGAAATTCGATGTACTTGAAATAATAGAAGATAAGGAAGCAAATAATGCTTAATCCAAACAAAAAATTAAATGGCATCAAATTATTAGAAAAAATAAAAGCTGAACTTGGAGACGTACTAGAACATCAAGGTATATCTGATATGGATCTTTTTTTAGCTGCTCAGCAATTAATTGATATATCACGCACAGAATATATCGAACCTGACTTTCGCGATCAGGCTCAGAGAGCAGGGTATTTTAGTCACGCTGTAGATACTGCGATTACAAAGATGCAATCTACATTATGGCGCAACGAAGTTGTTGGCTGGCATGACGAGGATGATTCAATGCGCTTTCAAGACAAAGTATCAGAAGCATTAACTACAAGACGAAGAGATTTGGAAGTGGAGAGATTTTATGCTTAATTATTGTAGCGCAGAAGCCATGCGCGAGCATATGTTAGAAGGCAATATTATCTCTAGATTTGAGGCAATGCTATTCTTTGGTGTGCAAAACCCAAGTGCAGAAATTGCTAGAATGAGAAGGAACGGACTACTAATTAAAAGTCAACGTGTTCCAATGACAAAAATTCTTGTTCGTGCAAATAAGTTTGCCAAATGCAGTCCACCCTCTGAACTACCACACAAGGAAATTTTAATGACAGAATATTGGGTTGAACAATGAAGCGCTTCTTCAATCAGTACCAGCGAAAACAAATTCGAATTATGTCTGGCAATATCTGTGCAATCTGTGGTGATAAATTAAACGATGATTTCCACGCGGACCATAAAGTCCCATATAGTCAAAATGGAAAAACAACCTTAGCCAATGGGCAAGCTCTTTGCCCTCGCTGTAATCTAAAGAAGGGCTCCAAGCTCTAACCAAAACTAAAACTTAAAACTCAAAACGCAAAGTTGCTTTTGCGAACAAATAAGTCTTGCCTATTGAAGGGAAAAAATATGCTTAAATTAAGACCTTGGCAAAGTGAATGTAAAACAAAAGCCATTGAATGGTTTAATGCAGGAAACCGCACATTTTTAATGGATGTCGCGCCAGGTGGGGGCAAAACTAAAGCTTCCTGTGTAATCGCAAAAAAGCTCTTAGAGGTGGGAGAAATTGACTGTGTAATCGCAATTGCACCTAGAAGATCAGTTGTTCATCAATGGGCTGAAGATTTCCAGGCAATTTGTGGACGAACTATGCTACAAATTACAGGTAATGATGAAGATCTTTCAGCTTATGGAGGTGTTGATTTTGCGATAACTTGGAGCGCGCTAGGGGACGCTTCTGCAGCAATTTATAATATATGTAAGAACAAGAAAGTCTTAGCAATTTGTGACGAACATCATCATGCAGGTAGAGATGCAGCATGGGGAGATGGTGCAGATAATGCATTTTCAAAAGCTAAACACACAATGGTATTAACAGGTACACCTGTACGTTCTGATGGTTCTGAGACAGTATGGATGTCATATGATGGTCAAGGCAAAATAAATCATCCAAAAGCTGGAACATATACACTATCATATGGTGCAGCTGTAGATCTTGGATATTGCAGGCCCATCACTTTTCATAGACATGAAGGTAATTTTACTGTTGTCTTTGATGACGGAGATACCACACAGGTATCTGGAGCAGCAGAAGCGCCAAAAGACCTTAAAATGCAGCGAATTCCTGCGCTAAAGCGTGCACTTGATTTCTACAAGTTAGCATGTACGCCTATTTTTGATAACAATGGGCAACCCTGCATCCGTTCTTACCAAGCAACTATGCTTGAATGGGGCATACAAAAACTTGATGATTTACGTCTAAATATGCCTAATTCAGGGGGATTAGTTATAGCTCATAGCATTGAAATGGCAGAATATATGGCAGACCTTTTACAAATCCTTGAGGGTGAACGTCCATTTATTGTTCACAACCAAATTGCTAATTCTGATGCAAAAATTAAAGCATTCAAATCCAGCACCAATCGTTGGTTAGTATCAGTTGGAATGGTTTCAGAAGGTGTTGACATACCTCGTTTAAGAGTTTTAGTTTATCTACCTTTTGCTCGTACAGAATTAGCATTTCGCCAAGCAATGGGGCGTGTTGTGAGGAATAATGGCCCAGATGATGATACACGAGCATATGTTATTATGCCTGCACATCGAATTTTTGATGAATATGCAAAGCGAGTAGAACTTGAAATGGGGCCAAAACATAGCGCTGATCCAGGCGCTCCCCGAACTAAGGTTTGCCCTGTGTGTAGCACACAGTGCAATGTGTCAGCTCATGCATGTCATGAATGTGATGAAGAATTTGCACTAGGCAATTATCGACAAAAATCTTGTGATGAATGCGGAAGTCCAAATCCATTTGGAGCCAAAGAATGTGTGGCATGTGGATGTAGTTTTACTCAAGATTTTTCAGTGCATTTGAATGAGGCATTACGACATGGTGCGATTGTACGGGGAATGGAGGTTGAAGAAGATGAAGTAATTCTTGGTGAGACACTTGCCCCTGAACTTAAAAAGAAAGTTTTACGCAGTGGTGATGAGTTTCTCGTGAACTTATTAAAAACTGTCCCGGAAGAGAGTTATGGCCGTCTTGCTAGAATGATGGGAGAAATAAAATGATTTGTATTAAAATATAGCTAGTTGCAAAACAATGGCCACATTTCAAAAGATAATATCTTCGTCAAATAAAAACAAAAACAAAATTCAAATGAGGTAAAATTATGGACACCAATCTTACAAACTCTGAAAATCGCATCTATGATATTTCTATGCAAAGACCGTATAGAACCCCTTCATACAACCAAATGGTGATTGATGATAATGGATTTCGTAAAATGCTAGAAGCCCAAGGGATGACCCAATCATCAATTGACAGAGCAATGCGCGGGCTACATCATTATGTTGGTATTTTAGCTGAAATATCGAATGGACTTAACATTGAAAAGAGGGGAAATATAACAGCCGGACATGGTTATAATGTTATTCCAAACAATGCATGTGCAGGTGTCTGTACAGACCTAGTCATTGCTTTGGCTTCCTCTTCTGGTCATCCCAAAAGTCGTTTTTTAAACGTAATGCGAGAGCTTAGGGCTCACTTAATTCAATGTATGCACAGTACACAAACTGTCTTTATTCTTACAGATATTTGGGACCCAGTTAAATTCCGTGAAAGTGAGGCAGATCTTAAATCCCATATGCGCCATGGGCTAAAAATTATCCCTGGATTAGTAACTAAAAATTGTTTGATACCGCTAGATATTCCATTTGAACCATAAGATTTTTGTCAATTTAAAAATGATTTTTATATTCACTTGGCGTTTGATTAAAGCGAGCTTTAAAAGCACGTGAAAATGCACTGACATTTTGATACCCAGATCTCAGAGCAACTTCACGAATTGGCTTTTCTGTTGCTTGCAGTAGGTGCCTACTAAATGACAATCTTATATTAGAATAAACTTGCTTGGGTGATTGACCGAGGTCTTTTAAAAAAAATCTGTGTAATTGTTTTGGACTAATTTGTATTTTTTTTGCAATATTTGGTATTG
>Ga0209632_10006151_pt1 | contig 10204 bp, 10 predicted proteins | sample COG_10_FD_184754 | JGI IMG/M metagenome (GOLD analysis project Ga0209632, IMG submission 184754) | Pelagic Microbial community sample from North Sea - COGITO 998_met_10 (SPAdes) (version 2) | ecosystem: Environmental > Aquatic > Marine > Neritic zone/Coastal water | place: Helgoland, sampling...
GGTATTACTTCTTTAGTGACTTTCCTGATAATTGGACATTCTTAGGTTTGTCCATTATTATTATGAGTGGAATTTATATCTCTAGAAGAGAATCTTATATTAAATCCAATTAATTAGGTATAATTTGTTTACTAATACTTAATATTATACATTAATATAATCTTTTAAACTTCTGTAATTATTGATTTAAATGTAATATTATAAATTTACATAATTTTATTTAAAATATGAAAATATTTAATAAGTAATTAAATTATAGTTACTAAAAATTGGCCTAAAATAAAATAAATATAGTTTTGTAGCCAGGTAAAATGATGATTTAGCGTTGATATTAAATACTTATTTCACTTAATAGGGTAGTTTTGTTAAAATTAGAGTATTTGTGGAGTAGAATAGGGGACTGAAAAAGCGAGTAAAATGGTCTTTTTTACTCCTTCTATAATCGTTGCTATTGTTGACAAGTGGAGCAATGCAGTATGAGAATATGCTATTTAAACGTCCATAGGAGGGTCTATTTTAGCTGAAAGCCTATTTATAGTACAACTGAAGGATGCATTACAGCAATTAGACAAAAATATGTCTAAACACCTAAAAAGTATTTAATACCAGGGGTTTTTGATGTTTTTTTGAGTTAAAAGTACTATTTTATGAAGACCTTTTCTAATCTCAATAAACGTCGTTTTTCTTGAATTCCACCTTTTCCAGAGTATCCGCCGAGACTTCCGTCGGATCTGATCACTCGATGACAGGGTATTTTAGGAGGATAGGGGTTTTTACCCACTGCATTAGCAACGGCTCTAAAAGACTTAGGTTTTCCAATAGCTTTAGAAACTTCTAAGTAGGTCTTAACTTTGCCTTTGGGTATTTTCCTCAGGTAATTCCACACTTTTAGCTGAAACTTAGTTCCCTTTAAGTTCATAAAGTTCAAAACCTGTATTGTTTGCTATTTTATCGTATAATTTCTTAGCATTTTCATTGGAAGAGTGGGTGATCCAACGAATTCCATTCCAATTATTGGCTTTAGATAATGATTTTAGATGAGTAATGAGTTTTTGAGCTATTTTTTGACCTCTAAATTCTGGATCTACGAACAAATCGTCTAAAAAACCAATATATTGGCCCTTAATTGGTCTCGGCATTGTTCTATAATGGGCAATTCCAACAATTTTACCCTCTAATTCAAAGCAAAGTCCTTTAACATCGTGGTCTTCATCATGAATCCATCCCCAAATAGTGTCTAAAACCACTGTATTCATTGCTACTTTGTAGAAATCAGCATAACCATTATATAATTTAGCCCAAATTTCCTTGTCTTTTTCTTCTAGTTTTCTAATCATTTGGTTTAATTTCGTTATTTAAATTATTGATATTAATCATTTATTTTAAATTTGAGATAAAAATCTAATTCTAATTTCTGGTTTATAGCTTAAAACCAAAACTTTATAGACACCTTGATATTGTTTAACTTCAGCTGGATGCTTGTTTAAATCCTTAGCCATAGCCATAACTATTGGTATTTCTGTGTTTATACGATCTTTAAAAAAATCTTGAAATTTTTTGTATTTTCCAAGATTTTTATCTCCATCTAAACCTTTTGAAAGCCATGTTGTTTCTAAAATATGAGTTTTTCTATCATATTCATTTTCCCACATGACTGGCATTTTTTCTTTTATTTGTCCTGGTGCTTCAGCAAACCAAGAACCTCTGTATTCAAATCTTATAATATTAATATTTACATAAGAACTCATTATTTAATATTTATATGTATTGACATCTAAAATCATCTAATATATATTTCCGATAATTAATGGTTATCGGAAATATGAATGATTTAATAACAGATATAAAAAACCTTGAATTAGAAACTATTAAGAATTTAAGAAACTCTAAATCAGCAAATACACTTAGAGCTTATCAGTCTGACTATAATGACTTTTCATTATTTTGTTCAAAAAATGGATTTCAGGCAATGCCAACACAACCAAAAATATTATCATTATATATAACTCATTTATCATCTTACTCTAAATACAGCACTTTAAAAAGGCGATTAGCATCAATCAGCATACTTCATAAAACTAAAGGCCATTATATAGATACGAAACATCCCATAATTATGGAAAATTTAATGGGGATTAAAAGAACAAATGGAAGTAATCAAAAAGGGAAAAAACCATTATTAATCAATGATTTAAAGATATTAATTGATGCAATACATCAATCTAATGAAAAAGATAAAAGAAAAATTAGAGATAAGGCTTTAGTTTTAATTGGATTTTCAGGTGGTTTTAGAAGGTCTGAATTGGTAGATATTGAATATGAAGACTTAGAATTTGTAACAGAGGGAGTTAAGATCTTCGTGAAGAGGTCAAAAACTGATCAATCTGGTGAAGGCATGACTAAAGCTATCCCCTACTTTGATAATGAAAAATTTTGTCCTGTAATTGCATTGAAAAATTGGATTGAAATATTTGATTTAAAAAAAAGTATAATTTTTAATATTTCAGATAAAAGTGTAGCATTAATAATTAAAAAGTATGCAAATTATGCTGGCTTAGACAGCCATAGATACGCTGGACATAGCCTAAGATCAGGGTTTGCAACCTCTACAGCAGAGTCTGGCGCTGAGGAAAGAAACATAATGGCTATGACAGGTCATAAATCAACAGAAATGGTGAGAAGATATATTAAAGAAGCAAATTTGTTTAAAAATAATGCACTTAATAAAATTAAATTATAAGATTTTAAATAAATTATATAATAAGAGCTTTATATTATGAAAAAAGTGTTTTTAGCAAGTATTGATGGCTAAGATGGATCTTACCTTACTAAAATTTTTACTTACTAAAAGATATGAAGTTTACGGAATTAAAAGAAAAAGCTCTTCAATTAATACTGGTAGAATAGACCATCTGTTTTAAGATACATACTGATATGATTTAATCCTTTACGTGATAGATAATAGCGCCATGCTTGAAGATATACATTAATTAAATCGCATTTTGAGTCATAAATTCCATACAAAAGTTAATTTTATCAAATTACTAAATAGCAAATAATATTAAGAATTCAGCGTTTAGAATAAAGTTTATTATAAAATAATTTTATGTATATGTAATGAACTTTACATAATAAAAAATTAAATAAAAATTTGGTATTTTTTTTTGGTGAAATTAATGGACCTTCAAATTTCGAGTTAGTTAACAAATAAAATTTTTTAAAAAATTTTATTGAAATTCCCCATTTCAAAAGAAATGTCTTACTTGCTTTACTTTTAATATTCATTTTATTTTTTTGTGGAATATTGATTCTTTTAGTAACTATTGAAACAAAATGATAAACTTTAAAGTTGTTTATACCTTTAAAAATTCTAACTCCTTCAAGCCATAATTTCATATTAAAATCTGGATCTGAAGCTACACCAGGATTAAATTCTTCACTAAAACCACCTACTTTTTGCCAAATTCTTTTAGATACCAAGTGTGGAGCATAATGAGAACCTTGATAATCATAAAAATTTTTTATTTTATAATTCTCCAAAAGCTTATTTTCATCAAAATTACTTAATTTATCACCACAATTAAATTTAATATGACCACTATGTGCCTCTATTAATGTGCCTGATAAAAAAAAGTTATCATGATTTATTTTTTTTATCTCATTTATAAGATTTATATCCCATTGGGGACAGAAATACATATCATCATGCGCATACAATATGTACTTGTTAATAACAGTTGAGCTCACTTTGTTAATAGCGGAACAGAGACCTATGTTATTTTTTGAGTATGTAAAAAAAATATTATTATTTTTTGCATATTCTATTGTTCCATCAGAACCATCATTAATGTGTAATTTAATTTCATGGTTATATTTAGAGTTTTTTTTAATGCTATCTATACATAATTTAAGGTAATTTAGATTATTGAAAGTTGGGATAACAATAGAGATCATTAATTTTTACTTAAAAAGTTATTAATGTATATTTTGATATCTTTTTTAGCTTTGAAGCCAAGTATTTTTTTTGAATTATTATTTAATATAGTTGAGTCATATCTTTCACCTGGTCTAGATTTAATAAATCTAAATTTTGTTTTAAACATCTTAGCAATTTGTAAAATTGAATATGATTTATTTGTACAAAGCATATATTCATTTTGTTTCCCCCTGATTAATGAAAGGTAACAACCATGTACGATATCATCAATATGTGTAAAATCTCTTTTTTGTGAACCAGGACTGACTATCGTTAAAGGTATTCCTTTTTTATATTGTGTTTCAAATAAACCAATTACAGCAGACATTTTTCCGCCTAAAATTTGACCAGGGCCGTATACATTATAAAAAAATAATAATTCATATTTAAGACCAAACCATTTATTATAGTTCTTTATTAATTCTATATTTTTTGATTTAGTCCAAGTATAAGGTGATAGATTTTCATCTTTACCATTATTACCTAAATTGCTAGATGTTGCGGAATAGATAATTTTAATATTATTATCTTTTGCATAATTAATAACCTCAAAAGAATTGTAAATGTTGCATTCTAAGCATTTTTTTGTATCTAAAAAACTTTGATAAATTCTAGAATATTCTCCAAAATGAAAAATAATTTTAATTTTATTTTTATAGTTTTTTAGTGTTTTTGATATATCAATATTGCTAGCCTTAATATATTTTACATTTTTATGATTAACATGATTTTTTATTGAACCAGTAGAATAGTTATCTATACTTATAATTTTAAGCTTAGTTTCTTTTATTAATAAGTATTTAATTAAATTTGATCCAATAAACCCAGCACCCCCAGTAATAATTATTATGCTCTTCATATCTAGATTTGAAATATTAATTCTTTCCTTCCCAAATATATTTGTCTCTTGAATTAACTTCAAAAGTTTTATCAATGATATATTTTGCTACTTTGGTGGAATTAAAATCTCTAAAATATAATGTTTTACCATTTTTTGCTATTTTTTTTCTAAGCTTTTTATCTTTTTTAAATTTATTAATTTTTTCACCCAAATCATCCAAACTATCATATAAAACTATTTCATTTGAGCTTAAAAAATTACCAAACATTGTGTCTTTATGTACAAAAGTTAATAAGCCATTGCCCAGTAGTTGAGCGATTCTATCACTACTATAATATTTGATTGGTTTTCCTCTGCTTAAATTAAGCCCCATAGATGACATTGAAATTTTTGAAATAAAATCATCCCCCCAAATTGGTTGAACATTATTCATACCATAAATGTCAAATTTTATATCTTTATTTTTTTTTAAAAGTTTGTTGATAAAAATTTCTCTATTATCAATTTTCCTACTTTTTAATTCTCCCCTATGCACTCCATGACTCATGGCAAAAAATAAATCATATGATGTTTCATTTTCATAATTGCTTAACGTCTCAAAAGAATGATCACAAGGATTAGGCATAAAAAAAGTATTTTTATTTTTTAAAAATAAAGATTTAGGATCTGTAGTTAAAAAAGTGCTATCCACAAAATCTTTTTTATGCTCAATTCTGTTTGTATTTTTTCTATAATCTGGACCATGTTTGCTCAGTGGATCTAAAAACCATTGTGATATCTTTAGTTGATTATTTTGTTTTTTAAAAAAATCTAGAGTTTCTAGCTGTATTGCATCAGCATGCCCCAACATAACCATGTTTGGTTTAAAATTTTTAAAAGTATCTTTTGCAATATTAGCTAAGGACTTAACACCCCTAAAATCTAGAATATTTTTTGTATTATGAGTTACGTCTCTGTCACTTATTGTTAAAACATTGTGTCCTAATCTAATTAATCCATTATTTAAGCGTCGTCCTGTATTGTAATGTAGTCTACCATTAAATCTTTCATTTAAATTTGTTATATGTAGAATTTTTAAAACTGATTTTCGATTAATATTAATTCTATTTATCTTATCTTTATTAGTAAATTCTTTACGGATGCTATCAATGATGTTGCATATATACTTATGGTCAAATTTAAAATTTTTATAATTTTTTTTTTGTTGGTCTTTTAAATAAATACTATTAGTTATTAGACGATCTACAGATTTATAGATATCTTTTATTGTTAGAGACTTTAATATAACAGCTGAAGGTGTTGTTTCTGGTAATCCTCCTTTATTACTAATTATAACCGCACAACCTCTACTTGCTGCTTCCAAACTTGTTCTTCCAAAAGGCTCGTTCCATCTAGATGGAACTACCGATATACTCACTCTTTTTAATAAATTAAGTATAAATTTATTTCTTTTAAAACTGATTATTTTGAGATTTTTATGTTTAAAAATTAATTTTTCTCTGGGTTCATCACCAACTACAATGGCTTTCCAGTCACTGTGTTTATCTAAAATTTTTTTAATAGCACCACCAAATAAATCATAACCTTTAGCAGAATTTAGTTTACCAATAAATGAAATTATTTTTTCTTTTTTATTAAAATCTATTTTAATTTTAGGTGCAGATTGATAACAGAGATTAGTTTTTTGAAACAGTTTATCATCATTAATATTTACAAAAAACCTTTTTCTAGACCATTCACTATTAAAAATTAGTCTGTCAACATTATTAAGTAGTGATAATCTTTCTGAAGTATTTTTTGATCCATTCATTGATAGTGGATCATTGTGGAAATATAAAAAAAGTTTATTTTTATAATCTGCTCTAACAAAATTAATATAATTGGGTCTATTATGAATTTCAATTAAATCTGAATTTATTTTTTTTTCATAATTTAAAAAACTTTTAACGTATTGTTTACTTTTGCTTTGTAGTAAAGTATTTTTTAAATCAAGATTAATATAATTTTTTGATAGTTTATTTTTTAATTCTGTATTCCCAAATATTTTTGTATTTTTTTTAAATATACTTACATTTGTAATGTCGTTGACAAAAATAGAAACTGCACCTGCATGAGAATGAGTAAAATTTTCTTTATACGGTAAAAGTATTGATATTTTCATTATGCTGATTTTTCTAAAATATCTTTTCTTAATTTCTTATTTTTTTTAAGTTTATATTCATAAGACATGGCTTCATTCTTTGTTTTAAATTTTTTACTATAAATTAACAACCATTTATAGCCCATTGTTGATTTTGCACCTTTATTTGAATTATGCTTATCCAGTCTAGATTTAAGGTCATTTGTATATCCAACGTAAGTCTTTTTAAAACCAGGTGAAATAGATTTAAGCATATATGTGTAATAAAACATATTAATGGCGGTCCCTGGGGGAATCGAACCCCCCTTTGCAGGATGAAAACCAGCTGTCCTAACCGATAGACGAAGGGACCGTGTTGAGATCTTTTATTTTAAAAGTCATTATTTATCAAGCGTAATTAAGTTATAGGATTAGGTCTCTAATAGTTAATTGAAGTATTTTTTTGTTATTCCATATATTTTCATTGATCTGACCTATTACATTAAGACTATCTTTATAATTCATTAAGTGTTCACCAATCTTAGTATTAATAGAATTAAAGGATATTGATTTAATTGAAAATCCTGTTTTTGATCTTAATATTGAAGAAATATGTTTGTTATTTAATACTATAGGCTTAATTATTCTCAAATCTCTTAACATGAAGGTTGGTACTGAATTTCCTATACCAAACGGTTCTAATTTTTTTATATCATCGTAAAAATCTTGATTAAATGCCAATGGTGAGACCTCTGATTCATATGAAAATATATTATTATTTACAGTATTAGATTTTAAAAAATCCCCTAATATAAAATTTTTAAATTCTTTGAGGTTTGCTTTAATTAACATAAATCCTGCAGCCATATTATGACCACCACCATTTACAATTATACTTTTATCTAGTGAATTTTTAATTACACGACCAATATTATAGTTATAAACTGATCTAGCAGATCCCTTTAATAATTCATTAGATGCAGTTATAACAATAGATGGTTTATTAAAATAATCTTTTAATCTTGCTGCAATAATTCCAATCAAACCTTCGTTAATATTTGGATTATAATAAATAATTACGTCTTTATTTTCATTTTCAATTTTTTGAAAATCAATTTCATTTAATACTAAGTTTTCAATTTCTTTTCTTTTATTATTCAATTTAATTAAGTAAGTAGACCTATCTTTGATAACTTGATCATTATTAGAAGATAATAATTCTGTAGCATATTGAGACTTACCCAGTCTTCCACCAGCATTTAATATAGGACCAATTAAATAACCTAAATCATTAATAGTAATCTTATTTTTTTTTTCATTTAATTCAAACAAAGTTTTCAAAGGTAAATTTTTTGTTATATCAAAATTTTTAAGAGCATTTAATGCAATTAATCTGTTAAGCTTTCTTAAAGGCATGACATCACAAACAGTTGCTAACAAAATATATATCAAATAATCAGATATATTGATCTTGCATTTAATTTCCTTAATTAGTAAATCTAAAAAAAAATAAGTAAGTGAGGTGGCACATAAATAGTCATACTCTTTATAACCATTATCTTTTTTAGGATTTATAATTGAATTTGCATTTGGAAATGGCTTATTAATTTCATGATGATCAATGATTAAGGATTTAATTTTATTTTCATTTAAGAAATCTATTGCTTCATTAGATGTTGAGCCACAATCAACCATTATAATTAATTTAGGTTCTTCTTTAATTAGTTTTTGAAAGAGCTTTTTAGTGGCTCCATAACCATCTTTTTCTCTTTCAGGTATATAATAAAAAAAAGAGTGATTTATACCTTCTAAAAACTTAACAAATAACGCAGTAGCAGCAGACCCATCTACATCATAATCACCTAAAATACATATTTTTTCATTGTTTTTGATACAGCTAACCACAAGCTTAATAGATTGATTGAAATCTTCATTGTTTAAAAAAACGTTATTTAAATCTAAATCTGTATTGATTGTTGCAATTTCATCAACTTCAAATTTTCTTGAAATAATTAGTCTAGATAATGTGTCACTAAAATTAGAATCTTGTTTTAATTTATCAACTAAGTTTTGATTAATTTTTTTTTGCTCCCATTTCTTACCTGAAACAGAAATCATTCTTCAATAAAATTTGTTCTTTTTATCGTTTCTTTAAATTTTAAACTTTTGTGTGTAACTAATGTTTCAGTAATATATTTATTATCGTTTATTACGACCCCATTTAACATTTCACTTGAGGTAATCCCTGTAGAGCAGAATATAGAATCTCCACTTATAATTTCATTTAATTCGTATTTTTTATTCAAATCAGTTATTCCCATTTCTTTTGCATCTTTAATATCTTTGTCGTTATCAAATATAAATCTTCCTTGAAAATGACAGTCAAAAGCATCAAGAGCTGATGCTGCTAAAACTCCTTCTGGACCACCTCCTATACCTAAAAATATATCAACATTATATTTTTGATTTGTTACATACAAGGCACCAAGAACATCCCCATCAGTAATTAATTTGATATTAATATTTAGTTGCTGTAATTCGTCAATTATTTTTTTGTGTCTTGGTCTGTCCATTACACATGCTGTAAGTGATGAAATGTCTTTGTTTAAGAAATCTGCAAGATTTGTAAGGTTCTTCTTTAATGGAAAATCTAAATCAATTAATCCTTTTTCAATTGGTCCAGTTGCAATTTTATCCATATAAGTTTCCGGTGCATTAAAAAGATTTCCTTTTTCTGCAATAGCAATAACAGATGTTGCTCCAGGTAAATTATTTGCTGCAAAATTTGTTCCCTCTAGGGGATCAACAGCAATATCAAAATAGGGTCCATTTTTATTTCCAAGTTTTTCACCTGTAAAAAGCATTGGTGCCTCATCAAGTGAACCTTCACCTATAACAACCTCACCATTCATATCTATTTTATTTAATTCGGACCTCATTGCGTCAACAGCTGCTTGATCTGCTGCAATCTTGTCTTTTTTTCCAACCAAATAGTAAGAAGCTAATGCTGCTTTTTCAGAAACTTTTATTATTTGATCAACATACTTTTTATCAATAGACATTAAATTTTTTCGTCGATTGACTCAGTAGAATTTATCACATTTTCAAATTCTCTTAGACGTTTATAAACACTTGCTAATTCTATAATTGTAGGCCAGGCTTTTAATAGGTATTGCATAGAACCTTCTACTCTTCCAAAGGCTCTTATTATTTGCTGCATAACACCTAATGTTACAACGCCAGCAACAATTGCTGGAGCTAAAAAAAC
>Ga0209632_10006155_pt1 | contig 10200 bp, 9 predicted proteins | sample COG_10_FD_184754 | JGI IMG/M metagenome (GOLD analysis project Ga0209632, IMG submission 184754) | Pelagic Microbial community sample from North Sea - COGITO 998_met_10 (SPAdes) (version 2) | ecosystem: Environmental > Aquatic > Marine > Neritic zone/Coastal water | place: Helgoland, sampling...
AACCAGGCCAAATTATGAAAATTTTAGACGCTGGATGTTATGGAATTATTTGTCCGATGGTAAGTAATAGAAAAGAGGCAGAAAAATTTATTCAAGCATGTCAGTATCCTCCAAATGGATATAGAAGTTTTGGTCCTATTAGAGCATCTATTTATGGCGGAAGTGATTATGCAAAACATGCTGATAAGGAGATATTAAAGTTGGCTATGATTGAAACAAAAGAAGCCTTAGAAAAACTTGATGAAATTTTAGATACTCCTAATTTAGATGGAATTTATATTGGTCCAGCAGATTTAAGTTTAGCTGTTGGTGAAGAACCTGGTTTTGATAAACCCGAAAATACTAGAGCTTATAAAGAAATACTAAGAATTCTTGAAGGTGCAAAAAAAAGGAATTTATTATCTGGTCTCCATAATGGAACTCCAGAATATGCTCAAAAAATGATCGATAAAGGATTTAATTTAGTAACAGTAGGATCTGATAGTAGATATATAGGTGCTGGAGCAAAATCTGATCTTGAAAAAATAAAAGGAATTAAGATTAATCAATCTAAAGGATATTGATAATTGGTATATTACGTCTATATGCTCAAATCAAAGAGCATTAAATCTGTCACTTATGTTGGTTACACAAAAGATTTAAAAAATAGAATCAATCTACATAATTCAGGTAAGGGAGCAAAATTCACTAGGGGTAGAAAATGGATGGTAATATACAAAGAAAAAATGAAATCGAAAAAAGAAGCAATTTCTAGAGAATATTATATAAAGAAAAATAAATCGTTACGAAAAAAAATAAAAGATAAATACAAGTGAAAATTGCAGTTTTATTGCCATATAAAGAAAATTTTTCCCCGGAGTATCCAGGAGCAGTTTCATTGTTTGTTTATGAGACAAGTAGAAAAAGTAATTATAAAAATGACATAGTTGTTTTTGGCAACACCAGTTATAAAATAAAATTTGATATTAAATATATTAACATAAATTTATTTAAAAACTTATTATCTAGTCAAACAAAAAATTACGTAAAAAAATTTATAAATTTACAAAGTAATCACAATTTTTCATTAATAGAAGTTCACAACAGACCAAGTTACATTATTCAACTTTATAAAAACATACCAAAAAAAGTTTTCTCTCTTTATTTTCATAATGATCCCCTTTCAATGGATGGGTCCAAAACTGTTAATGAAAGAAAAAAATTATTAAAAATTTGTTATAAAATTATTTTTAATAGCAATTGGTCTAAAAAAAGATTTCTTGAAGGATTAGAAAATAAGTTTGTAAATAGCAATAAACTTGTAGTCTTTTTTCAATCAGCAGATAAAAGTCAGTTATCTGTTGTAAAAAGAAAAAAAAAATGGATTACTTTTGTGGGAAAATTAAATAAAGCAAAAGGATATGACATTTTTGTAGAGGCTATAAAAAAAATTTTAAATGTTTACCCGGATTGGAAAGCAAAGATAATTGGTGATGAAAAAAGAGAAAAAATAATCCTAGATCATAAAAACGCAGATTTATTAGGTTTTCAATCACATAGGAAAGTTCTTAATATTTTTAAAAAATCCAGTATAGCTGTGGCCTGTTCTAGATGGGAGGAGCCATTTGGCAGAACAAGTCTAGAAGCTTCTGCTAATGGTTGTGCGGTAATTATAACCAATAAAGGCGGCTTACCAGAAACAATTACCAATGCTAGAATTTTAAAAAATTTATCTCCTAAAGAACTATTTAAGGAAATAGATCTATTGATTAAAAATAAAAATTTAAGAAAAAAATTACAAAGATTATCTATAAAAAATTTTTATCTTACTCATACATTTGTAACGAAGATGATAGATAATTTTAGATATGAAAAATTAGAAATGAGTAAGGTATTATTTACAAAAAAAACCAAAAAAAATCTAAGAATCCTTCATATAACAAATTTTAATGAAAGATTAGATGGAAGGCTTTTTTTCAATACCGGTAGAAGAATTAATAATGGTTTTATTAGACAAGGACATAGTGTTCTTGGTTATAGTGATCGAGATATTCAAAAATATTATAAATCATTTAATGACATAAAAGGTGCTAAAATTTTAAATGATAAACTTAAAAAAACTTGTTATAATTACAAACCCGACCTAATCGTACTAGGTCATGCTGACTTAATATCTAAAAATCAAATATTAGAATTAAAGGAAGACTATCCTAATACAAGGTTTTGCCAATGGTTCTTAGATCCACTTAATAAAAATGGGCCAGATTATGAAAGAAATAAAAATAGAATTTTAGATAAAATTGATGCTGTTGACTCGACTTTCTTAACAACCAGCCCTGATGTTTTGAATTTTTTAAAAAATAAAAAAAGTTTCTATATACCAAATCCAAGCGATAAAGCTTTTGAAACACTTAACAATTACAAAAAACCTTGTAATGTTGATGTTTTTTTTGCATTAAGTCACGGCGTTCACAGAGGTGTTTTAAAAAAAGGAAAAGAAGATGATAGAATTTTGTTTTTAGATAACCTTAAAAAATTAACCCCAAATATAAAATTTGATTTTTACGGAATTGATAAAGTTCAACCTATTTGGGCTGACCATTACTTTAAAACAATTGAAAATGCAAAAATGGGTCTTAATCTTAGCAGAGGTGAGGCAATTAAATATTATAGCAGTGATAGAATTACTCAAATAGTTGGTAACGGTCTGGTTTGTTTAATAGATGAAAAAACAAATTATCAAAACTTTTTTAACAAAGAAGAGATGGTTTTTTATAAAGATGCTAATGATTTATCAGAAAAGATAATTAAAATTGCGTCAGATGAAGTCTTAAGAAGAAAAATAGCCAGAAATGGGAAAAAAAAATATATGAAATATTTCAATTCTGATGTTGTATCCGAATACATTATAGATAAAACTTTAGATATAAAATCTAATAAAAAATATTTATGGGAAAAATAATTAAAAAAAAGATTGCCTTAATATTTGGCATAACTGGTCAGGATGGATCTTATTTGGCTGAATTATTACTTAAAAAAAATTATATTATTCATGGCGTAAAAAGAAGATCGTCAAGTGCAAATACAGATAGAATTGATCATTTGTTCGATAGTGTAAATTTTTCTAACAAAAATTTTTTTATTCATTATGGAGATATTTCTGATGGAACAAGCACCTTGAATATTATTAACAAAATTAAACCAGATGAAATATATAATTTAGCTGCACAAAGTCATGTAAGGGTTTCATTTGATGTACCTGAATATACTGCTGATATTACAGCGTTAGGTGCTTTAAGAATTCTAGAGTCTATTAAAATACTTAATTTAAAAAAAACTAAATATTATCAAGCATCTAGCTCAGAAATGTATGGTCTCGTTGGTAAAAAGAAATCGCTAAATGAAAAAACACCTTTCCACCCCAGGTCCGTATACGGTGTGTCAAAAGTTTTTGCTTATCATGCGGCGGTACATTACAGAGAAGCTTACGGAATTTTTGCCTCAAATGGAATTTTATTCAATCATGAATCGCCACGAAGAGGACCAACTTTTGTAACAAAAAAAATTGTTCAAGGTTTGGTGAGAATTAAAAAAGGTCTCCAAAAAAAACTAACGCTAGGTAATTTATATGCAATCAGAGACTGGGGACATGCAAAAGATTATGCTGTATCTATGTGGAAAATTTTACAATATAAGAGTCCAGATGATTGGGTTATTGCTACGAATAAAGAAAACACTGTTAAAAATTTTGTAAATTTAACTGCTAAAAAACTTTCTCTCAAACTAAAATGGGTTGGAAAAGGGTTAAATGAAAAAGCAATAGACCTAGATACAAAAAAAATTATTATAGATTTGGATAAGAAATTTTTAAGACCAACAGAAGTAGATTACTTAAAAGGTGACTTTTCTAAAGCAAGAAAAAAATTAAAATGGAAACCTGTCATTACTACAAATGAATTAATTGAAGATATGATAGAGGAAGAAATTTTAAAATAAATTTCGATGAAAAGTTTTTTTTACCCTCTAATAGAAAATCCGTATCGAAGTAAAGACATTCTTGAAGCTATAAAAATTTTAAGATCTAAAAAGTTAACGATTGGACCAAAAACTGATCAATTTCAAAAATATTTTTCTAAAAAATTGAAATCAAAATTTTCACTAATGGTAAATTCTGGATCATCTGCAAATTTGCTTGCGCTGCAATGTTTAATTAATCCGTATAGGAAGAAAAGATTAAAACCTGGAGATGAAGTTCTTATTCCTTCATTATGCTGGTCAACATCTTTGTGGCCTATCATTCAATCTGGACTCAAACCAAAATTTGTTGATATTGATTTAGAAACTTTAAATATAAATTTAAACGATCTTAAAAAAAAAATTTCAAAAAAAACTAAAGCACTCCTAATCGTTCATGTACTTGGCAATTGTGCAGATATGGCTAAATTAATGCAAATAATAAAAAAGCATAAATTAATATTAATAGAAGATACATGCGAGTCTCTAGGTACCAAATTTAAAAATAAATATTTAGGCACATTTGGAGATTTTTCATCATTTTCTTTTTATTCATCACATCAAATTTCCTCGGGAGAGGGTGGTATGGTTTGCTGCAAAAACGTCGAAGATCATGAAATCATTAAATCACTAAGAGCTCATGGTTGGTCAAGAGGATTAAAAAATGAAAGAAAAATAGCTTCTGCTAACAAACATTTAGATAGTAGATTTATTTTTTATAACTCAGGTTTCAATTTAAGATCTACGGATGTAGCAGCCAGTATTGGGCTAAATCAATTTAAGGATTTAGACAAATTCATTAAACTTAGATCAGATAATAGAATTAAAATTCTGAGATCCCTAAAACATAATGAAAAAATTGAAAAAAATATAAAATTTTTTGAAGCGAACAACCAAGTTAAAGCTTCATGGTTTGGAATACCTATTCTTCTTTCTAAAAAAATTAGCAGAGCCAAATTTTTAAATAAAATAGAAAACTTAGGTGTAGAAACTAGGCCTATCATAAGTGGTAATTTTTTAAAACAACCCTCTATAAAAAAATATAACCTTTTACAAAATTCTAAATTTATAAATTCTGATATAGTTAATAAACATGGTTTTTTTATTGGACTACCAACAAGTCCTATATCAAATAAAAAAATAAAAAAACTTGTAGGTGCATTTGAAAAAAGTCTCTAAAAAAATAATTTTAATCACAGGTGGAAAAGGTGTATTAGGATCCTATTTTTATAATAAATATAAAACAAAATATAAAATCATATCTTTTCCTTATAGATTAGAGCAAATTAATAAATTGCAAGAATGGTTAAAAAAAAAAAAAATTCACTATTTCGTCCATTTTGCAGCAATTACATCTAAACGAAAAAAGAATTACAATAAAATACATTTAGTAAATAAAATACTACCAATAAAAATAATTAAATTATTTCAAAAAAGTTTCAAAAAAGAGTTCAGATATTTTTTATTTATTTCAACTAGTCATGTTTATGGATTTCATAAAAAAAAGATATCTGAGTACGATAAAAGAAAACCATTTAATAAATATGGAAGAACAAAAAAAGCTGTAGAAGATTTTATTTTAAATCAAAAAAATAAATTTTATTTTAAAATAGGAATTGCAAGAATTTTTAACTTTACATCTGATAAACAAAATAAAGGACATTTTATTCCAGATGTTTACGCGAAAATTAAGAACAAAGAAAATCTGATTAATTTTAATAAAAATAGAGATTTTATTCACATCGATGATGTTGCTCAATCTTTAGAATTAATGATAAGAAAAAGAAAAGATAAAGCTTTAAATATTTGTAGCGGAAATAAAATAAATTTAGTTTCTTTGACCAGAAAACTAAATTTCATATCATTAAATAAGAAATTAATTTTTATTAATTCAAGAAAAAAAATTAATCAAGATATTTATGGAAACAATAGTTTGTTAAAAAAACTCGGTATGAAGAAATTTAAAAATCTAAATATTATTCTAAATTCTTTTTTATATGGAAAAAAAGCAAATATTAATAATAGATAATTCTGGTCTGTCGTTTACAGGCGATGATATTAATGGTCCTCTGCTAAGAGGAACGGAAACTTCATTGATATTACTTTCAGAAGAGTTTGCAAAAAAAAATCTTGATGTTTTTTTTGTCACGAAAACTAATCAAGAAAAAATAATTAATGGTGTTCATTATATTAATGATAATAATATTAACAAAGAGAAAACTTTTGATTTAGCAATAGCTGTTTCCAATGCAAATTTATTTAATAATATTAAATCATTAAAAAAAGCTGTTTTTTCAGTAAGTAACCAAAGTTTGGAAAAATTTTTTAGAAAGAGGCAATTCATTTCTACTTACACTCATAAACCAGTCATTGTAACTTTGTGCGACTATCAGTTTAAAAAAAGAAGCTTTCTTACTTCACCCTTTGGTAAATTAACAATTCCAATAACAGTTGATAGACAATTTATTGATGAAGAAGTTAATGTTAGTTTTGTACCGCCAAAAAAAGCTATTTACAACATCAGATCAAATAGAAATTTAGATACTCTTTTAGACATATGGACTGGTTTAATTTACCCGAAAGATAAAAATCTTGAGTTTCATATTACGCCAAACTTAATTGAATATTCAGATAAATTAAAAAACCATAATATTTTTCTTAGAACCATAGGCAGTAGGAGAGAAATGATTGATGAATTAAAGCATTCAAGGGTTCTTTTATACTTAGGTCACAAATCTGATATCTTTACTCTTACAGCTGAAGAAGCAATCAAATTATGTGTGCCCGTAATAACTTATGGTATTGGTTCATTAAGTGAGAGAGTGAGTCATGGAAACAATGGCTTTATTGCAAAAAATTCTTCTGAGTTTGCTAAATATACTTTAGATCTAATGAATAATGACTCCATCCTTCGAGAATTAAAAGCAAAGATGTTTAAAAAAAGATTAGAATTAACTTGGTCTGTCATTGCTGATACTTGGATAAAAAATTTCTTAAGATGAAAAATATTATAATTTTTAAAAATGATAGACTAGGTGATTTATTTCATTCATTAAATGGCATCAATAATATTTTAAATGAACATAAAAACGATAATATTGAAATTTATCTTTCCAATTATTCAAAAAATTTTTCTTTTTTATTCAATAAAAACAATATCAAGATTAATTATCTGAGCTATCGACTCTCATTATTTGAAAAATTAAAAATATTTAATTTATTTTTAAAAACTTCAATTGATAAAGTTTTTATTTTAAGTCCAAAGAATTATTTTTTTTATTTACCTTTTTTTTTCAAAAAAACAAGATTTTATGGTGTTACAGTAAAAGAAAAAAATAAAGATAGACCAATCCAATATTTAAGTAAATTTCTTTTTAAATTTAGGACAAATAATAGAAAAGTAAAAAAAAAAGCTGACTCAATTAAAAACATTATAGAAGATTTATGTTCAAATAATTTATCAACAAACGTTCAGATGATTAATATTAAACCTACAAGTAATTTTAATTTTGAAAATTTTTCAAAAAGCAAATATTGTCATTTTCACTTTAAAAAATTTCTTTATAAAAAGAAAAAATGGTCTTTTTCTAATTTAAGTACATTTTTAAACATCTTGGTCAAAAATGAATATAAAGTTTTTTTAACTAGTGATATTGAAAAGAATGAATTTAATCAAATTTTTAAGGAAAAATTTAAAACAATTAACTTTGAAAATAATAATACAAACAAATTATCATCTAATTTAGTTGATGATATTGTTTATCTAGAAAATGTAGAAAGCTTAGATTTGTTTAATTTAATTAAAAATGCATCATTAGTAGTCTCTCCACATGGAACTATGACGGTAATGGCCTCATATCTAAAAGTGCCTGTATTAGATATTTTTGATAACACCATAAATAAAATAGCTTTTTATGAATATAAACCGGACAATGATAACTATAAATTTATGATACTAAAATCTTTTTCAGAAAGACAGTTAGTAAAAATTGAAAGATTGCTTAATAATGATTAGAAAGATTTTAATACTATTATTTTCTCTTAAACCTTTTAGAAGAATAATACCTTCTTTAATAAGAAAGCTATCTTTTGCTTCAACTGGAAATATTATCTTTTTAAATGATTTTAAGATTAATCTTTTTTTAACATCTTCAATTGATCGAGAAATATATCTTAAAAATGAGTATGAAAAAGATCAATTGGATTTTGTTAAAAAAGAATTGCTAAGTCAAAAATATGATTATTTCTTCGATATTGGTGCTTATATAGGCTATTATTCTTTATCGTTATGTAAACTAGTTTCTAATACAGCTGCTTTTGAGCCTAATCAACAGAATTTCCAAAGACTAAGTAAAAATGTCGAGATAAATAACTTCAATATTGATTGTCATAATCTTGGTTGTTCGGATAGCAAAAATAAACTCGAACTTTGGTATACAGACAAGAATAAAAGGGGAGGCTCATCTATTCTTCAAGACTCTGACAAAGAAATAAATAAATATGATAAAAGTAAATTGCTTTTTGAAGAAATAGAAACAGACAAATTGGACAATCTTTACCCTTTAAAAAATAAGAAGATTTTTTTTAAAATTGATGTAGAAAGACATGAACTAAACGTTCTTAAAGGCGCATCAGACATTCTTTCTAATAATCAATGCTATTTACAAATAGAAATATTTCCGCATCTTCAGGATGAAATCTTATCTTTTTTAAACAATAATCATTTCAAATTATTAAACAGAATTAATAACGATTTTTATCTTAAAAATTTTTAGGTTTTTTTATTTATCTGAAATTTTATTTAAAGCATTATTTTTAAATAAATCAGCCTCTTTGATATATCTTCGCACCATATCTACTGATTTATGACCTGTCATAGCCATGATATTTCTTTCACTGGCTCCATATTCAGCTGTAGTAGTTGCAAAACCCGATCTAAGACTGTGACCAGCATATTTTTTTTCATCTAAGCCTGCATTTAGAGCATGTTTTTTAATTATTAAAGCTACATTCTTATCTGATATGGGAAAAACTAAATCATTTTTATTCTCAATCATCCAATTTTTAAGATGATCAACTGGGCAGTATTCTACATATTCAAAAGAGGGGATTGCTTTAGTCATTCCCTCTCCGGATTGATCAGATTTTGATTTTTTAACAAAGATTTTTACTCCTTCTTTGACAAATTCAACGTCATCTCTGGTAATCGCAACTAGTTCTGATCTTCTGAAACCCCCTGAAAAACCTATTAAAATTAAAGATTTGTCTCTTAGTTTTTTGAATTCACTTGCTGCAGATTCATTTATTGCTTTAATAATTTGTTTTAAATCATTGAATAATAATGGTTTTTTTGCTTTTTGATGAACTCCTATTTGTCTTTTTATACCTAATAAGTTCTCAACGATTATTGGATGTTTGGTGTCTAAATAATGACCTTTGTATTTATGCATAACATTTATAGAAGCTAGACGTCTTTTTAAAGTGCTGTATTTAGATTGTTTCGATAAATACGTTAAATAAAGAGATACTATTTTTGGATCTGTAGGCATACTTTTCATCCCATGTTTTGAACAAAATAATATAAAATCATTAAAATCAGATTTATAAGCTCGAATAGTATTTTTGGCTTTTGATAGCTTTAGATTGTCTAAAGTCTCAATTTCAAGTTTTTTAATTTCTGTTGTTAAATCACTCATAATTTCCGATAACCATTAATTATCGGAATTAATATATTAAGTGATTTTATATGTCAATACGTATAATTTTAAAGATCATGATAAAATTTATTCTTCCCATAACCATATTCATAGCAGCTGTTTATGGAATTTCGTATTTCTGGACTAACTCGAGTTCAAAAGGCAAAAAAATGATAGCTTTAGGCTTGATAATAGCCCTCATAATAGGCATATCTATAACAATTTACCTTATTATTAACTAATGAAATTAAATGGCACTAAATTTCAAGTAAAAGTATGGGCTTATTTGAAGAAAATACCCCGTGGAAGCCTTAAAACCTACTCTCAGGTGGCTAAAGGCATAGGAAAGCCCCTTGCAGTGCGTGCTGTGGCTAATGCTATAGGTAAAAACCCTCTTGCACCTAAAATACCATGCCATAGAGTAATCAGATCGGATGGATCTCTTGGAGGCTATTCAGGCAAAGGAGGTGTTAAAACTAAGAGATTATTGCTAAAAAAAGAGGGCATATCG
>Ga0209632_10006159_pt1 | contig 10199 bp, 11 predicted proteins | sample COG_10_FD_184754 | JGI IMG/M metagenome (GOLD analysis project Ga0209632, IMG submission 184754) | Pelagic Microbial community sample from North Sea - COGITO 998_met_10 (SPAdes) (version 2) | ecosystem: Environmental > Aquatic > Marine > Neritic zone/Coastal water | place: Helgoland, sampling...
AGTTTAGAGGTTTAATAATCAAAGTGTATCAGAATGAAGAGGTGTGAATGGATAATACATTCTCTAATGAATCTCTAACTTGATTAATGTATCAGTATTTCCAGGATGAGGTTTCTTGTAACTGAGAAAATACTTTTTCCCAAAATGGGTATCGGAGTGGTTTTTATATCGGAGTTAGTTATTTTCTTAGAGAAATTAAGTAGATTAACTTCTGTTAAATCTAACATAAGTTAAAATTTAAAGTACTCTTGATTTAAGAAATATACATTTATCCTATTATCTTTTTCCCATTTAGATTTGAGTATCAGATCTTGATTTGATAAATGATTAGCCCTTTGATTTATTGAATTGATTAAAGTGTTTTTTAATCGGTTTTGGTGTCCAATATCAAAATTATTATTTTGGAGTAAGTTTAGTAATTCATCATTTTTAAGGGTATCATTTTCCTTAAGTTGTTGAATAACTAAATTCCATTGATCATTATCAGTAAATCTTATATTATTTAACATAATTCCATCAGAAAGGAAGTTAATGGGTGTTCTCTTTGTTGATTTTTTTCTCTTCCAGAAGTATATAATAATTATAAAAAAAGGAAAGAATAATAGATATATAAGAGAATTAAAAGGATTAGATAACACTTTAACAAAAGATCCTTTACTTTTAGTGAAATCTGATATTTTTAGACTCCCAATTGATGAATTAATTTCTGAATTTCTTTCTTTAAAGTAAATTTTACCATCAATCATTCCAATAATTTTACCCACAGAGTAATCTAAGAGATATGAATACCCAGATAAATTCCCTGAATCTAAAATAGAAAGTGAATTATCATAAAACACCCACAATTGATTTCCAATTTGGATATAATCATTAGTTATATTAGAGAATTCTTTGTTTAAAGTACCGGACAACTTTTTAGTTATTAGAGTTTTTAAATTAATGTTATAACATTCATATACTTTATCTGTTAAAGAATTATCTAACTTATTATAAGTTAATCCACCACAAAAAATAAGATTCTCTTTTGAGATTAAATGAAAATTAATTTCACTAATTCCTCTCTCTGGGAAAATTCCTTTTAGTTTTTTAGAAAACCATTCTTTTTTTAAATCAGAAAAATATACAATATCCTTCCTTCTATCAAAGAAACCATAACCACCTAGGATATGGATTTGATTATTATAAAAGAATTTCAAAGAGTGTAAGTGTAGCTTATGATCATAAGAATTATCAATTCTAATAATTTTATTATTAACTAATTGATATAATAATCCTCCTGTTTTTTTGTAGAAATAGGTTGAATCATAGTTTAAAGTTTCATAATCTAAAAGGTCAATATTATCATAGTTCTCAAGTTTAGAGTAAGAAACAATCCGATAGTCATCAGGACTAATTTTGAACAAGCTGTCATTTCTTATCTCATAAATAAAGGAGTCTTTGACAAAGTATGTTGTCTCTAATCCTGACGTTGAATTAAAAAAACCAAAAAAGTTTAATAATATTAGAGTAATAAGATGCATCTATTTAAATATGATGCACAAGATAACTAATACATTAATATATATAACAACCTAAATTTGCATATTACACTTAATATTATGATAATCAGATTTATTTTCAAAACACTATTCGTATTACTATTAGTTTCATGTGGTAAAGAATCACCTGTTGAAGTTCTAACTCCTCAAACAATAAAATATAATGTAACTTTTACCACTGGGTCAGGAGGTTCAGTGTCCATTCCAGGGGGTTCTTATGATTCTGGCACAAGTGTTTCTGTCACCGCAACTCCAAATTCAGAATATGTTTTTGTGAATTGGTCTAACGGATCAACACAAAACCCCCTTTCAGTAACTGTTACTTCAAATCAATCAATTGCAGCTAATTTTGAAAAAAGAAAATATCCTCTTACTGTTTCAATAACAGGTTCTGGAACAGTTTCTGAAGAAATTATATCTGCAGGTAAAACCACCACCGAATATACCTCAGGATCTATCATACAACTAACAGCTAATCCATTAGAAGGATGGGGTTTCTCGGGTTGGAGTGGGACAGTCTCCAGTACCGAAAACCCAATACAATTAACTGTTGATGAAGTTAAATCAATTACTTCAACGTTTTTAGAGTTTCCATCCCCTGTAATGACACTCGTTTCTTCACAAACAAAAATGTTTACTAAAGGAGTAGCTGATACTTTACTTATATCAATCAATTCAGGAGGAGGATTTAAAAGTATAGAACTATCCTCTGATTGGGGAGATGTATCTACGGTATCTTCTCCTGAAGAGGGATCATTAGAAGGAAATCTAGTTGTTCAATATCAATCCTCACAGGTTAAGAATGTTGACTATACTAGAACTATTGCAGGTTCTGATAATTTATTAATTACATTGACAGATCAGAACGATTTAACTCTTACTGTTAGTTATACCCTTAGAACACAACCTGAACCTTTATTAGATAGAAATTATGTTTTACCACATTTAGAGTTAAAATTCTCAAGAATAAAAGTTGATCCTAAACTTATCAGGTTTTTAAACCAACGAGATAATTTTAGTTTAGGGTGTTATGTTGATAATAATTTTGGTGATCCTACAGACTACAATATGAACGGTAATAGTTATGATGAATTTAGAGATGCAGCGTATGTAGATCTAAATTTAGATGGATATGATGATCTTATTTTACATCCAAATTACTATTCAGGTAATAACAGTACTTTTGCTTCAGTAAAATTTCCTATTGAAGTCTATATGTATAGGGATGGTGAATACATATATCGAGAAGTATTAACTCAAAATGGTTCTCTTCCAGAGGCTTTTCTTGCTACAAAGATAATAGTAGGGGATTTTGATAATGATGGTTATCCTGATTTATACTGTATTAATCATGGAACGGATTCTGCTCCATATATTGATGAAAATCAATTTTTCTTGTTTAATGATCTTGAATCTCAGGGAGTTTTTACTCAAATCGATAATACGTATAATAGAAACTCCCATTTCGGAGCATCCGCAGATATTGACAATGATGGTGATTTAGATATATATGCTCCTGGCTTATTTCCGTGTGATAGAGGAAGGGGATGTGATTTTTTAATTAATAACGGAGGAAGAAATTTCTCACCTGGTAATCTTTTAAATGATGTTTCATATCTTGGAAGAAAAAGTTTTTTTACAAGAAATATATCAACATCAGATTTATTTGATGTTGATGAAGATGGAAAAATTGATTTATTATTACACGGAAGAGGATCAGAAGATAATTCATCTTCATTTTCCGGGATGATTACACAGGAGGAAATTGATAATATTCCTTTTATTGCTTCATCAGGAAAAATAATGTTTGCGAATTCTCAAGGAAAATACACCTTATCTGAAATGAAATACATTCCATCTATCCCTGGATATAACAAAGGATTGGATTTTAACATATATGATTTAGACGGAGATGGTCAAAAGGAAATAATAATTCTTTTAACTGGAGACGGTTCTGCCGGGGAATGGAGTAATTCGGGAAATCAGAATGAAAATCAGAATACGTCAAATTATTATCAAGGTTACCAAATTCAAATATGTCAATTAGATGAAAATAGAAATATAATTGATGTTACAGATTCGTTTATGGATGGTAATGGACAAACTGGAGTTGGACTAGGGTGTGATAACTATCAGTTTATGTTTTTACAAATTGGAGATTATGATGATAATGGGTTATTGGATATGTACTGTGAAGATTCTAGACAAGGACCAAATTTTGTTCGTTGGGAATGGAATGGATCAAGGTTTACCAAGATGACTGAGAATTAAATAAAGTTATTCAAATCATAACCTATAAAACATCTATTCAACTCATCACAAACCCTACCAACAGTTCCACTTCCCATAAAGGGGTCTAATGCTAACTCAAACTCTTTAGAGGTTTGAAGAATGGGAAGGGTTATTATTTCTTCAGGGAAAGGAGCGGGGTGTTCTCCTTCAATATCTAATTTCTGATTAGCAACAGAGGTTCTCACAATATCCTCATTCCAATAATCTCCCATGTTTTTTCCTTTAATGTTGGGTAGGTAAGGTGAAATAGAATTGGAGTATTCCCCATTTACACTTCTGTGTCGAGGTGGAAGTGAGGGTTTTGTTTTATCTGAGAGTTTGGTAAGTGTAGGGTAATAATCATACTCCATTGATTTGGTCAAATGAAAGATGAACTCATAGGAAGGAGTAAGATTAGATTTTGATGATGAGGGTTTGGGATTGGTCTTTGACCAGATAATGGTGTTTCTAAGTATCCATCCTTGTTCTTGAAGTTTAAGGATTACTCTGTGAGGTACATTTTGTAGGTTTCCATTGTAAAAAGTATCTCCAAGGTTTAAAAAGAAACTCCCTAAATTATTTAATACTCTTTTACAATCTCTCAGATGTTCTGATAGGTTAATTACAAACTCCTCTGAGTTTTTCTCATTCCCTAATCCTTCTTCTTCAGAATACTTTCGTTTGTTCCAATAAGGAGGAGAAGTAAAGATGGTTTGAACTTCACCATCTTTTAGATCACTCATATCATGGGATGATTTTTGATAAAATCTCCACGATGAGTTCTTAGTTGTTTTTGATTTATTGTTGGGTTTACTTTCTCTACTTTCTTTCTCTTTTAATTCTCGTTGAATTTGAAGATAGGATTGGTTTACCGTAAGAATTCCTTTATCTAAAAGTTCTATATGTTCAGGGTGATGTTTATGAATAAAAATCAATATCCATATACTCCATTGATACCTGTGGAAATAGTTGACCATTTTCCGCCAGTTGGGCCGTTAAATAATTTCCAATTAATAGAAGAATTCTCAGATAAAAGCAATTCATTAATTATATCTACTGTTATATGCTTTCTAAATTTAAAAACATAGACTAAAAGCTCCTCTTTTTTTTCAGAGATAAAATGAGCCTTCTCCTTTGTACTTAATTCAAAATCATAATTATATCCAATAGGATATATAACTTCAACCCCATTTTTAAATATTGTTTCTTGTCCAAAAAAAACAAGAGGAAATATTAGCAATAATAAGAGTATTTTTTTCATAATTATAATTTATTTTTTTTAGTAAAACTATCTGTCACAACTAAACGTACTTATTTCACAAAATTCTCATAATTATTGTCTTTCAAAATTAAAGCCGAAAAGTTCTAATTTATTAAACCTATCTGAAAAGGTAGCGGTTATTGTCTGAGAACCAACCTTACCATCAATTTCCGCAGTTAAAGTATAAAACTGTTCTGATAGACTAAAATCACTACCGTTATTTACTAAAGAACTCTTTTCTACAGATAGTTCATCATCTACAATCATTGTGCAGCTTAGATTTGATTTTACTTCGAAAATCCTAGTGGTATTAGAATAAAATTTCTCGTTAATCTTTACACCAAATTCATATCTATGTATATTCTGTGATGAAGCAATCCAAGTCCCTATAATCGGGTCAGTATCAGAACAAGAGCTAATAACCAAAGGGAGCAGTAAAAGAAGAAGTAGCTTTTTCATAATATCTAATTTATCAATACAATGTGCAAAACTGTTTTTAAAGCTTGTAAATAAAGGTCAAGTGGTAATGATTCTTTGTAGCCCTCACTTAGCTGTTGCTTTTAGTGCCGGATATTATATAAAAACATTCTTTATTTTAGGAGTTTCTTCATTTCCATAAACCCTTCAGTGTTTCCAAGAGTTCCATAAATGTTTTTAAGTGTATTTATAGCCTCGGAATTGCCTTCACCTACTTCTATAAGTTTTCTAAGGATAGGGACACATTCCAAATAAATATCTTTTCTTTTATTTGAAAGATAATCATACCTCGAATTGTCCGATGCTGAAGTTCCTAGACTATTCATTTCATTAACAATTTCTGATTCTTCTTCTAAGATTAATGCAACAAGGTTCAAATATCCATTTTCCATTTTAGGATCAAGTTCGATTGCTCTTTCGTAATAAGCTCTTGCGTTTTCTTTATCTCCTATATCAGATGTTACAACGCCAAGATTATAATATAAAGTTGCATTTCCAGGGTCTTGAGAAATTGCTTCTTCCATTAAATCCTTAAATCTTTCTTTTTCTCCTAGCTCAATGTAAATATTAGCCTCTGTTAGAATTAAACCTAAATCTCCTGGATTATTTTCTCTAGCAAATCTAACCCAATAAAGTGCATTTTCTTTTTTACCAAGGTCATTATAAATCAAAGCGATATTTTTTACTATTTCTGGCAGTTTACTATCTGTTAAGGATACCCTTGGGTTAATGTATTTTCTCGTATTTTTCAAACTTTCATATTCAAAGAACGTAAACTCCTCTTCCGTTTTAGTTTTTTTATTAGTTAGATAATATTTCTCAGTGATTCCAGTGTAATTTTTTTTACTGAGAAATAAATAACACTTTAATGCTTTATTATAGTTTGGCGCATTAACATAGTTGGATGCCGCGTAATATAAATAATCAATAGCTCTATCTCCACCGTAACGATATGCCATTTCTAATAGCTTTGCTGATTCCAAATATTCCCCTTTTTCTGATAAATCAATAGCAGAATTAACAAAATCTGTAACTTTTCTTTCGGAAGTTTCTGATCCGGGGTTAATTAGTGGAAAATCAATATCATACATTTCTTGTTCAATTCTTTTTTCTTTAGAATCATAAGAAGGATTAATATCTGCAACAGATGAATTACCTCCTGCTTTATTAAACCCTTTTCTAACAGCATTTACTCGTTTAGATTTAGAAGGATGCGAAGAATAAGTGTCGTCTTTATCAGTAAAAATATTAGTAAAAGACAAAGCACTATTTAAACTAGCACCTAATTTTGCCATTATAAACCCTGCAAACTCATCTGCTTCTAATTCCTGTTTGCGTTGATTTGCTAGAGACTTTGCTTCAACTACTCCTCCTGCATACATTGTAATGTCTAGTGCGTGTCCATTAATATGATGACCTACTTCGTGAGCAAGTATAGCCAGACTAGACCAGTTATTTGTTCTAGAATTAATTAACTGCATAAACTCTTTGTCATAAAGAATGTACCGAATCCCTTTATAGGAAATTGCAGCAGCATTATTAATCTCACTACAAGGAGTAAGCTCAAAGTTTGCGGATGCACCAATGGTGTTTAGTATCTTATCTAGAGCATTTTCTGCTTCGGAGTCTGACATAAAGTTGCTAGACTGCATTGCCAAACACAGTTGTAGTTCTTCTTTGGTCTGCCCAAAAGAAACCATAGGGACTAACAATAAAAGAATAAGTAGCTTTTTCATAATATCTAATTTATCAATACAATGTACAAAACTGTTTTCAAAGCTTGTTTTCATTATCTAACGTCTTTTGATGATTTAGTCGGTTTTACTAGTGTTAATCGACAAAGAAAATAGACCGCTGAAGTGAGTATTAAGTGAGTGTTGGAAATAAAAAAAGCCCCCACTTTACGTGAAGGCTTGATTTTACTGGTGGTCCCACCTGTACTCATAACTATTTATAAATTACTGATATACAATATATAAAAATATATAATTAGTACCCGTGGGTACTATTTAGTACCTCTTGGGTACTAAGTTCGTGATTTGGGTACTAACAACCTCTGTTAGATCTGGCAGAAGTTATTTTCATCTTTTTTTACTCATTTTCTTTACGTTTTCTAAAGTTTCTAATACTTATATATAGAACCAATGGTTCTACTGAGTTGTAGATTACTTTAAGAAATACTTAATCTACCGAGATACTACACCTGACACATGGGGGAAGTACCCAATAATGACCAACACTCACCGATAGGTAAAACCAGTCATTAGTGTTCCGAGAGGTAAAGAAGAAAGGTCTGAACTCGTAAAAATGCAGATAGGTTGAATTATTGTTTGAGTGTTTGTTAGATTCAACTGAAAAATGGAAACAGTTTTTTAAAAGGGAATTTCCCTTAATGGACTCACTATATCTAATTGTGAAATAGTAGTTAGATTTTAAATAATAGAAAAGTTTAAAATAAAGAGTATCAACCTCGAACTAATTAAGTATTTCAAGTTCGAGGTTATTACTGTTTTTTTAAAATACTCTGAAAGGAAAAAAATATGATAAGAAATATAACAGATGAACAAGCAAGACATATGGTAGATATTCTAAAAAAGAAATCAGAATTGATCAAGAACTTCTACCATAAAATAGATAAGTATCGATTATCAGGTGATAAACAAACCTATAAAAGAAAACTTAGAGAACTATTAGAGAAAGAAGAGATAAAAGTATATGGAAAGAAGATTGAGTAAAAAGGATTTAATGGAACTCTACGGAGTAGATAGAGTAACCATAGAAGATTGGAGAAGAAATAGAGGATTAAAAATGATAGAAGTATCCACTCATTCAAAATACATCACAGAAAAGGATTTATTAGAATGGGAAAATAGTTTGAAAGGAAACTATTCAGTTAAGAGGTTAAATAATCAAAAGTGTATCAGAACGAATAGAAGTGAAGGGTTGATATACTTTCTTTAAATCAAATGATTTGATTAGTGTATCAGTATTTCCAGGATGAGGTTTCTTGTAACTGAGAAAGAACTTTTTCCCTAAACCCTTATCGGAGTGTTTTTTATATCGGGGTAGGTTTTTTTCCTATAAAAATCATTTGGTTCGAGTCTATCAAGGGGAGCAACATATAATGATAAAACGGTTATACTTTTATAGTATAACCGTTTTTTAATTAAAAGACTTCGTTCAAACACCCAAAAAGATTAAGACAAGATTTTCTTGTGATTATTAGACCAGTTCAAAATAGTATTGAAAAGGATTAAAGTTTCTTTATCCTCTGTTTCATTATATTTGAATTAAAATAAACGAGAACAAAGATCCTGTTATCCGGAAACACAGATCTATAAACAGGACGTTTGTTTTACATATAACGAGTTGCCAGTAATTTAAGAAAATCCGTAAATAAATTTAAAAATCTGTCATATTTCGAATACTCTTGTCACTAAATAAGTAGAGAGTAATAATGAAAGACATAAAAAGCAATGACAGAAACATATGAACAGCTACTTGAGAATAATAAAGAGAAAATTTATAGAATTTGTAAAATTTACGCAGTTTCCCCTTTAGAACCTCAAGACCTTTTCCAAGAAGTAATCTTTGCAATTTGGAAATCTCTTCCAACTTTTAAAGGCAATTCGAGTGTTGACACTTGGATTTACAGAATTACACTAAATATCTGTCTTCGCTCAAAACAAAAATCAGAGAAAACTTATAACAAGACACTTCAATTAGAATCAATTCAATTCATTCCTGTCGAAGTTCCTATTGAGAATAATCAGCAAGAAAAGTATAATGCTTTGACTTCTTGTATTTCAAAATTAAACAATGAAAATAAATCAATCATTCTGCTTTATTTGGAAGAATTGAAGTATAAAGAAATTGCTGAAATAACCGGATTAACAGAAAATCATATTGCAGTAAAAATGAAAAGAATTAAAAATATCCTATTGGATTGTATAACAAATAAAATATAATATTATGTGGAATAGTGAACAGAAAAATATTTGGCAAGACATAAAAGATACTTGGAATGAACAGCCTCAATCAGAAAAAATTAATATTCAAGTATCACAGCTCATAAATGAGTTTAAAAGTAAAGTAAGTCAATTCGAGAAAGATTCGATTAATTCAGACATAGCTACTTTGAAATTAAATTGGGCTAAAACGAAAAGAAATAACGTCAGCCAATTTGAAAAAGATTCAATAAAAAAGGACTTAAATATTATTTCCGAATTTATAAAGAAAGTAATTAATAGATTTAAAAGATAAAAACTACTGGCAACACCGTATAAAAATAATTGCGGTTTAAGTGATAAAACAAAAGTGTAAGCATAAAATAACGATAAGTGCAAAACCTAAAGTTTTGTGGGTAAAAACCCGCTACGTTTCATACACAAACCGTTAGGTACAAATTAGAAACCAAGGAATCATCGAGCCACTTCCTTCACAATTAAAGGAAGTTTAAACTCATTATTTAAGTGTTATTGTTGAAGGGGAATTGTATATCGTCCAAGTTGAGTGGATCGTTAAAATAAGAAATTGTGCTGCAACTTTGAATAATAGGGGGAGCAACTTATAATGATAAAACGGTTATACTTTTATAGTGTAGCCGTTTTTGTATTTTTACAGCATGTTAAAAAATATTATTTACATCTTTT
>Ga0209632_10006162_pt1 | contig 10197 bp, 8 predicted proteins | sample COG_10_FD_184754 | JGI IMG/M metagenome (GOLD analysis project Ga0209632, IMG submission 184754) | Pelagic Microbial community sample from North Sea - COGITO 998_met_10 (SPAdes) (version 2) | ecosystem: Environmental > Aquatic > Marine > Neritic zone/Coastal water | place: Helgoland, sampling...
TGATAATTATGATTACAAGATAAAATAACGATTTCTTCATTTTTATTATAATTTTCAAGGCAGATACAACACTCTGATAATAAATTTTCACTATCTTCAGATTTTATCCGATATATTTTAAATTGTTTCTTTTTATAGCTTGTTTTACATGATTTAAATATATATTTACCAATTTCAATCCATTTTGGCATACAACTTAAACCTATCATTAAAATTAGTAAAAATTGAATCGTATTTTTGTTTATGTTATACTTGTCTATATCTGTATCAATTCCATTCCCCGAATGTTCATTTTCATAATTATAATCATAATTTTCTATATCATAATCTTCGTAAGATTTATCCATCTAACTAATTATGTATATATTATAATCTTTTAATCTGTGTCTACATTCGGCGAAAGACACAATTTAATATGACCTAGATTAGCAACATCATATCTTATAACTAATGGATAATCGTTTTTAATATAAAGATGAATTAAATTACATAAGTTTGTACACTTTGTGAAAAGTGATAGATATTTTAATGAAAACACACCCTGAATGGGTAATTCTGGTCCCGAAGACTTTGAGAAACTTAATCCACCCTGTGTTTCATATAATACTGTTTCTTGATTCGCAAAATCCCCTTCACATCCAAGAATCAAAGAATTTCCAACACTCTTAATTTCAATATTTTCTCCAATATTAGTCATGTCTCGAATAAGTTTTTGAAAATCCCCTGAAGGCAAAGTCAATTCAGTTTCAAATTTCGCAGGAGGGATTGTTAACTCTCCTTCAGAAATATCAATTAAATTCATCTTAAATGTCGTTTGAGTATTTTTCTCCGCATTATTGATTTTAATACCTAATTGATTCGGATTTTCTTTTTCAACGAATAGCGTTAGCGTATCACTATTACTCATTGCTTTAATGAGTTTAAACATATTCATCATATTTACACCAATAATTGTTTTCTTTTCACAATGAAAATATTCAAAATTTTCTGAATTTAATTTCATGTGAATCAAAACAATCTGAGAAGTATCTGTTGCGATCAACTTAATACCACTTTTATCAAAGATAATATTTGTATCAGTTAAAATCTCTTTTAAAGACTCAATTAAGACTCTGAAAGCACCAGATTGAACTGTTTTAATATTAAAAACATATCTATCTTTATCTTCGTTCATTTTTTAATAATTGTAGTATGAAAATATTCTTTAAATATAAACTTAATATTTTTTATATTTATCTATTTATATAATGGAAACTGTGATAATAATTTTTTGTGTTTATTTAGCAATTTGTGCACTCGGCACTGGATATGGTTACATGAATAGAGAAAGAACTGATGCATATTTTTGGATTGGAATATTACTTTATTTAATACAAATGTTTGGAATTGGATATTTATTTTTGTTTAAATTGCCAAACGATATAGCGGAGGATAAACCTGCGGCTTGTTCTTCTCCAAGTCCCGGGACAGAACCTGTTGATGATAATTCAACTAAATTTTTCATTAATCAGATTGATAAGTGTCATATTGATCTATCTCCTTCTAACAAAATTGGTTTAAAACGTTTATTTCGGTTATTGGGTATTTTTATATTAGTAATAGAGATAATAATATTATTATTACTTTTCCCTTGGGCAAGGGAGAAAGCTAATAAAGCAAAGGAGGGCGTTGGATCAGCTGGTAAAAAGGCAGCGGAGCGCGCGCGTAAAGCTAAATCTGCAATGTTTGATAAAGTAGAAACACCCCCCTAATAACTCCTTTATAAATTTATTTAAAAACTATCTCATATATTAAATTGTAATAAATATGAGTGAACCTTGTTTCATCTTAAAAGAATATTTAAAATATCATAATGAAAATATACAAAAATTTGGTGAAAATACAGTTGTCTTAATGCAAGTCGGTTCATTTTATGAAATCTATAGTGTTCAAAATGATTCTATTCATGTTGGAGCTGATATTTATAAATTAGCTGATATACTAGGAATTCAAGTTGTTCGTCGTAATAAAAGTATCCCTGAAATAAGTTATGATAATTTCTTAATGTCGGGTTGGAATATGTATGCGACAGAAAAATTTCAAAAAATATTATTAAATCATAATTATACTATTGTTTTTGTTGATCAGGTTACTGAACCACCTAATCCTGAAAGAAAAATTACAAATATTATAAGTCCTGGAACAATGATTGAAAATTATAATAATAACGATAATAATAACTTATTATCAGTTTATATTAATCGTTATCCTCAGCAATATGATAAATATATTTATGTAGTTGGATTATCAGTTATTGATGTATCAACAGGTCAAAATTATGTTCATAAAATAATTTCTTCGTTAAACGATGATTCGCTGTGGAGTGATGAATTATTCAGATTAATTCATTATTATTCGCCTAAAGAATGTTTATTTCACGATGATGCTGGTTTAAGTAAAGAAGAATTATGTAATATATTTCAATTAAATTCACAAACATTTCATTATAATTTATATAAGAACAAAGATTTTAAGAAACCATCTTTTCAAAATGAATTTTTACAAAAGATATTTAAAACAGGTTATCTAACACCAATTGAATATTTAGGTTTTGATGAATGTGAAATGACTCTTAGTTATATTTATATGATTCAATTTATTCATGAACACAAATTAGAGAATCTAAATCATTTACCAAAACCTATCTTAAAATGCGATGAAAAGAAATTAATTCTTAGTAATAATACGATTTATCAATTATATTTGATACCAAACAAAGAGCATGAATCGGAAAAATATAATTCATTATTAAGTATCTTAAATAAATGTGATACAGCTATCGGTAGAAGATTATGTAAAAATAGATTACTATATCCTATTTTAGACAATAAGATATTAAAAGATAGATATGATATGATTGAAAAATTTCAAAAAGATCATTTATATAATTCATTAAAACCATCTTTAAAAAAGATACTTGATGTTGAGAAATTACATCGGAGAATGGGTTTAAATTTACTATCACCCTATGAATTTTTTAGTATTCATACTTCATATAATTATCTCATAAAAATCATTGAATGTATCAATAAACCATTACCCGATGTATTTGAAAAATATAAAGATACAATAGAATCTCTAGATAAATTTATGAAAGATTACCAAAATATATTTCAAATTGATGAATTAGAGAAATATTCATTAACAAATATGATTACTTCTGTATTTCAAAAGGGTATTTATGAGGATTTAGATAGTTTACAAGATAGTATTGATAATGGATTAAAAAATATTCAATTATTTAGTAAAGGTCTCAATAAATATATTGATATTAAGAGAGATGGTTGTATTAAACATGATAATAATGATAAATATGGTTATTATTTATATGTAACTGATAATCGTGCGAAAACTTTTCAAAATTCTGTGAAACATTTAGTGAATACGACTATTAAAATAGGTGATTATACATTAGATTTAAAAGATATTAAATTTATTAAGAGAGGTGGAAATACTCATTTAGAGTTTCCGATACTAACTGAAATTACAAATAAATATTCTTCGGAAAGATTAAAAATACAAGGAATTAATAAAGAATATTTTCAAAAGAAGTGTAGTGAATATTATCAATCTTATAATGAATTATTTGATAAACTTGTCGAACTTATTGGTTTCATTGATTTAAACTCTTGTCTAGCAAAGGTCAGTATAGACAATGTATATTGTAAACCAGGAATTATTGTTTCAAACAAGAGTATGTTTTCTGCGAAGGAGATAAGACATCCTATTGTCGAAAGAGTTCAAACTGAAATTGAATATATACCAAATGATGTTACTTTAGGTGAGAATGGAATCCTATTATATGGAACCAATGCGTGTGGTAAATCAACACTTATGAAAAGTATTGGTTTAACACTTATTATGGCACAAGCGGGTTTCTTTGTTCCATGTAAAGAATTTATCTATTCACCATACACACAAATATTTACAAGAATTTTAAATAATGATAATATTTTTAAGAGGCAATCTTCATTTGCTGTTGAGATGTGTGAATTAAGAGGTATTTTAAAAAGAAGTGATAATCATTCTTTAGTTTTAGGCGATGAAGTTTGTTCGGGAACAGAAACTACATCGGCATTATCAATTGTTTCAGCTGGATTAAAAACATTAAGCGATTTAAAATGTTCTTTTGTATTTACATCTCATCTTCATCAACTCATGGATATACAAATTGTTAAGAGTTTAAAAACGCTTCAAGTATTTCATCTGAAAATTGAATACAACGCAGAAACAGAAACTCTTGTTTATAAACGTAAGTTGGAAGAGGGTTCTGGACCAGCTATCTATGGCTTAGAAGTATGTAAATCATTAGATTTAGGCGATGAATTTATATCTTTAGCAAGGAATGTTCAGATGGAGATCAGTGATATTAATCAAACCTTAGTGAATGATAAAAAGAGTAATTATAATAGTGATATTTTAATGGATATTTGCCAAGTATGTAAAGGTAAATCAGAACATACTCACCATATTAAAGAACAATGTACAGCAGATAGTAATGGAATCATTGATAATCATCATAAAAATATTACTCATAATCTTGTTCAATTATGTGAATCATGTCATCATAAGGTTCATAATGAAAATTTAAGAATTTATGGTTATATACAAAGTAGTGAAGGAGTAGTATTAAATTATGAATATATTGATATGAATAGTGTAACAAATCATAAAAAGAAATTCGGTAAAAAGGATTTACAAACTATTTTAAATTATAAAGATGATATTGAAAAGAAAATATTAAAAAAAAGCAACTTGATTAAAAAGTTAGAATTAGAACATCACATTCAGATATCAGGATCAACATTAAACAAGGTTTTAAAAGGTGAATATTAAAAAAAATAATAGATAAAAGATGAATAAATCAATACAAAAGCATAATTAATATCTAATGTTTGCCATGACCATAAGTCCCGTTTATAAAATGGATTCATCATATATCCAAAGAGCGAATTAAAATTCATAGATATTTTACCAGTTGAATCTGGTCTTAATAATATTTGACCAACTGAGTATTCGCTATAAATGATAAATGAAATTGTAATGATAACTAAAAAAAGTATTAAATTAATTATTTCCATTAATTTAATTTTCTATACTATAACTATAAATGTTTTCTTGTAAAAATTTAATCGTTATTGTTATTGCGATGTATTTAGTATTATATGTATTAAAAGATGATACTTCTAAAATGGTAGTAGGAGGCGCTACCTTATTTTTCCTTTACAATAATGAACTATCGCTTAGAGAAGGTTTAGACAGTGGCACCCCGGACGATTCTTTGGGATTTGTTCCAGAAAAAGATAATAGTGGTGATAGTATTGTTGGTAATAATACTGTTTCTTCTGATGGAGTAAAATCAGGTAATTTAGTGAAAGCATCTACGGTAAACACTGGTCCCTATGATGGATTATGTTTAAAAACAGGCAATCAAGAATATTGGATGAAATCTCCTGATGAGACATCTTTAGTTCCAAATGATACATTATATACTTATTTATCGAGTCAGGGTCCGATTAAGATGAAATTATCTGATCAAGCGGCATTAAGAGGACCACCAGTTGACGGTGTTAAGGGTTCTTTTGAAAAGATGTTTATGTGGGCAAATAATACAACTAGTCCTCTTTGCTGTCCATCTACATTCTCTACTAGCACCGGGTGTGTCTGCTCTACTAAGAATCAGAGAGATTTTATTGCGGGTAGAGGGGATATTTTAAATGGTAAAGATGAAGTTGAAGTTTAAATTAATATTTAAATATAATTTTTAAATTATTCTTATAAATGAAAAATAAGAATTGTCCTATTTGCGATAAAAACATGATAGATTTTGAAAGGTATCCTAAAATGATATGCCATGAATGTGTTCTATTAGCTACGACTGAAAATGGTGAAACTATTAAATTTTACAATATAGATCATACAGGTGGTTTCTTATCAATTGTAAATAATGTAAAGGGTGAAATACATGAATGTCTTGTTAATAATCTTAAATGTTATGCGGATGAAGCGCGAGTTGGAGGAATAGTCATTCAATTATCTGAGTAACATACTATGAATTTTTTCATATGCTTCACCATGTTGTCTATCATAAACATTAAGTCTGGATACTCTATCTTTTTCGGTTCTCTCTTCTAAAGCTTGTTGTTTTGCTAATCTTATTTGATCTTCTTGATTCATTTGATAAGAAATATTGCTTCTTTGTGATTTAATACCTCTTACACTATTTGCTCTACCAGAAGTATCTACTGAAGAAGGATCAATTAACATGCTTCCATCAGTGAATGCTTGTTTATAATCAGTATAAGCTAAGTTATCTGAATTACCGCTAAAATCAGTAATTTTACCTTGTCCTAAAGTCATAATACTATCGGAATTAGACATTGAAATTTTTACTTCCGGATCCTGATATTTCACTAACGCATTCTGTGGATTCTTTTGAGATTGTTCTCGTTTATAGTTTTCAAAAGTAGCATTAAACATATCTTTATTAAATCCATTTTGAAACATTTTAGATTGACCTGATTCTAAAGCTGGATTCCCTTGTATCCAATCACCATATCCATCATCATAAACTTCGGGTATTTTATTTTGTTCATAGATTTGATTAAAAACATCAATATCAAACTTTTCTGTCATTTTTGTATTTAACTTAGGTTGATTTGTTTGTTGTGAATAGTAATCTTTAGATGAATCCCTTAATTCATTATGACTATGATTATTATCATTTTCTTTTAATTTCTTTTGTAAAATAGTAAACGCGATAGATACCTGCTGAAATGCTTGAGGAGATCCTCCTCTATCAGGATGTGCTTTCATGGCTGCTTTCAGATAAGCTTTCTTTAGCATCTTCTCATCATAATTTTTAGATAAATTTAATATTTTATAAGGATCAAGTTTAACCTTAGCAGAAGGTAATTGAAGTTGTTGTTGTTGCCGTTGTTGCTGTTGTTGTTGTTGTTGTTGTTGTTGTGTTGAATAAGAATTTTGTTGCCCCATTGTATCACTTTGAAAAAACATGTTAGGTGGCATTTGCTGTTGCATCATTTGCCCTTGTAAATTATTATTAAATAAACTATTTATTTGTTGTTGTTGCTGATAAATTAAGTTTTGTTGTTGTTGAATATAAGATGAATATAATTCAGCAAATTGTTGATCTTTACTTGGAGTTTGTCCCATATTTAAAATACATTTTAAAATAGTTTTTAAGATTAAACTTTAAAAATAATTATTTAACATATTTTTTAATTGTCACCTCAGAAGTTCTCAGCACCCTTTGGTTCAGCACCCTTTGGTTCAGCACCCTTTGGTTCAGCACCATTTGGTTCAGCACTGGAGAAAAATGGAATTATAAATATTTTAAATACTACTATAAATATTAATATTCCTATTATTGTTGTAATAGCAGCAGTATTTTGATCTATAAATTCAAAAAAATCAAACGGAGGAGATGAGGGGGGTGAGGGTGAAGGGGGTGAGGGTGAAGGTGGTGATGGTTCATTTCCTGTCGGTGGGCAAGGTGGGCAACTATCTGTTTCCATCCAATACTGATTACAATGATCACTCATTCTTCTTATATAGTCGCTGTCTTCTTTCCTATCTCGATAATCTTTTCCACACAAACCATCATCGCATGGTAATAATAAGCCAATACATAGATTTCTTTCTTCTTCTTTAGTTAATTCACTCCCCCCCGGAGTCGGTGGTGGTGAAGCGGCTGGTGGTAGAGAATCAGCTCCATCCTGTGGCTGGTTGAAAGAACAATCTGTTTGCACATTATCAATATTCATTGATTGTTCTATACACGATTCCGTGATATCACCATCACCACAATCAAGGTGCGATATGTTTTGCGCGAAATTGTTGATACACGCATTAATAGGCAATGTACAGGCAGTAGTTTGATCTGGTAGGATTGTATCCTGTGGTATAAAAGATGACTTTTTATTATTCCATGGTTTGGTGCCCTTGCACTGCGGCCACCAACAACCATCATCCGGAAATCTCATGTCCGCATTTCCGGTTAAGAAATTCGGGCTCAACTCAGCCCCCTGTTTAGAATCTGAATAATTTTTATTTCTACTTCTCATTTCACAGCCACACAAATTATCCAAATCCACCTCTAAAATTCCATCGGTCACCTTGCCATCAAGTATATCCCCATATATATCGTTGCAATAATGACTAAGTGCTTCCGATACGATAGGCCACCCATAATAATTGGATCCTTGATGTGTTGCAGCATGCTCAGCATCATCTAATCCGCCCAACGCATAGTCCCAATTTGTATATGGGCCGTGGCCCGGGGCAAGCTCGTCGATGGTTTTCTCCCGATATTTATCATTCGGTGTATGCTGGTTACCCCCGACATGTTCAGCCCATGCTGTGCAAATATTTTGTGTGTCGGCTTGCCCCTGGATTTTTACTTTTAAATCTGGATTGTCACTTGAAAAGAAACTACATCGTTTGGATACGGTTCCCTTTAATTGTTCCGCAGTAAATAAATCACTATATTTCGGATTTATATAATCTTGTAATTTGAATTCCCCTGTGGGATTAACACCTCCTGTTTCTGTCGTGCAATATTCCGCATTTGTTTCTACATTGTTACATATATCTCTCAAGCGTTGACTCACTGTATAACTATTGAAAGCATTTTTTATTCCAGTTGTGTCTCTATCATCAAAAAAATGATTACCATAACTCCATAAATTTTTCACAGCGACTCCTAAATTATCTATATTATTATACTGAAAATCTGATTTATTATATTGACACTCAACATGATACCGCGACAGATCGGCGGCGTCTTTAATCTTAGAGCCCGCTCCGGATCCGCCACCTACGAATTTAACATTCGTAGGCTCAAGCTTCGTCCCATCTTCTCTTGTCAATCTACAACTTGCCTGGACTGGATTGTTCGCTCCTCTTTTTTTTTGCTCGGCTGTGGGAGTGACAGATTTATATACATATACATCGTCGCCACCAAATGGTTTCTGGCAGTAGACCGAGCTCCAACCCCGCGGCCCCTTCGTTTCTATTAGGGGATCGCCGGCAGCGCAAGAAGCTCCACCGTATTTTGTTGAATCCCACTTGCAGCAGCCCCAGGTGCCCGCGCACGGAATAGATCCATCATTACACTGCATAGAGGCATTATATTGACCATTACTCATAACTCTAATTTCGCTACTACCCGTGTATCCTTTACAATGCTTGCCTTGATCTGTACAATGTTCTACTATAGGATTTCGTGTATTATTATTAAAATTTGGGGTATAACCATATAATACTGTCATCCGGTTTATATATTAATGATAATAAAATAAAATAATAAAAATAAAAATAAAAATAAAAATATATTATTAAGTAAATGGGGAATTCAAGTTCTCGGACAACATCTGAAATGGGGATATCTGCAAAAGTAAATCAGTCAAATAGTGTATCACAAGATATGGAATGCTCGGCTTTGAATATAAATTCTATATCACAAAATATGCGTAATAATGCCTGTCCTGGTGGTGCTTCACAGGTTATGACAAATATAAATGCTGATAATCAATCTGAATGTAATATAGAAGGGAATATGATAGCCATGAATAATCAAGCAGCGAGTCAAGATCTTCAACAAACATTAACTCAAGCCTCCGAGGCTGTAACAAAAGGGTTTAATTTAGGTAATTCTTCAGAGGCGATAGCAGAATCAAATACAAATATAAGCGCGGAAGTAAATCAATCTAATACAGTATCACAAAAATGCTATTCATCAACTTTAAACGTTAATAGATTACAGCAAAATATGTATAATACTGTAGCGACTGATGGTCCATGTAATCAATTAATTGATAATATAAGTTTATCTAATAAAGCAAAAGCTATCGGCCAGTGTGGTTTGGAATCGTCAAACGTCCAAAAATCTGACCAAACGATAAAACAAATTGTTGAACAAACGGCGAGCGCAACAACTGAAGGCATTGATTTTATGGCGCTTGGTTTTTTAGTATTATGTATCGCCGTTTTAGTTTTTGTAGTATTTAGTAGCGTTGGTGCTGCTGGTGTAGGAGCAGTAGTGGCTGCTGCGAAAGGGTTTCTTAGTATAGTCTTTCAAATATTTGGTTATGTTATTGGACCATTATTTATAGCTTACTCAATATATACTATTAT
>Ga0209632_10006166_pt1 | contig 10193 bp, 9 predicted proteins | sample COG_10_FD_184754 | JGI IMG/M metagenome (GOLD analysis project Ga0209632, IMG submission 184754) | Pelagic Microbial community sample from North Sea - COGITO 998_met_10 (SPAdes) (version 2) | ecosystem: Environmental > Aquatic > Marine > Neritic zone/Coastal water | place: Helgoland, sampling...
TTTATAAATTCTACACCGTATTCCTCTAAGGCGTGATCTATATTCTTGCTCATAATGGTTCCTTTCGTCATCTTAAACATCATACATTTAATTATTACTTATCGTATTTTATTACAACTCCAAAATAGGTGATACGCAATACACCTATTTAAACGCACCGATTTCAACACACTTTAGGATCCCACAATTAATTTCTTTTCATAAACAGACCTCCACCACACCGAAAAAATGTAGTTACTTAGACTAGAGTTTTGAAGAACTTTTTTTATATTCCATAACGCAAATACTGCAATGCTATAAATAATTAAGCGATTGGGCAGTAAGGTGACCACGGATACCTAAAGCATCTAAATAAGAGTCCTTGGTAAGGTTTAACTTATAGATTTCCCCATGCTTCAAATAATCCAACATAACCTCACCAGATTGCACAATTTCTTCACTACTTGGATACCTAACGTGAACACCGTTCTTATTAAATGCTTTTTTTGAGTTCAAATAAACAAGATTCAGTTTCTTTAATTCAGAAATATTCACTGGCTCAGAGGTGTTTTCGTATACATATTGGTAACAATTTGCCAATGTATTTCCTCTAATTTCCATAGGAAAAGCTTGAGTTAATAATGATGGAACACCAATAGAATTGCAGTATTTGTAAAAACTAGAGCAAGAACCGACATAAAAACTAGCTTTCATTAGTAATAATAATTGAGTATCTATTGTGATATCAGCAATAGTTACATCAATAAACCTTGGGTCAGAAAAATCAGAAAAAAGTCCTGAAGCACCAAAGAAAACTACCTTAAAATCTTTCGATAAAAACCATTTAATTAAGACATTGTAATCAGTTTCAATTTTTTGCTTACGTTTTTTATCATCTGAAAAATTGACGAAAATATTGTTGTCCAAGTACAGAACCACATACCGTTCTTCAAATAAAAGTTGGTTTTTATTTAAATAATCTAACGCCCCTCTCGAGTAATTTAGATTATTGGCAAAAGGCTTTAAAACCTCTATGTCAATATTTTGATTGAACATTTCAGGGTATATAAAATTAAAAAATACATCATTAGAACCAAAAATTGTATTTGAAGCCTGGAAAAAGTGAAGATTAAATGGTGATAAATGTCTGATTTCAGAGGCTAGACTAATAGAATTTGAGTCCGAAGCGAGATCAAAACATTCAGACAAGTAATCAACAGTTAGTTTATCTACATTTTTTGATAGCAGAACAGGCTTATTTTTCAAAACTCCTAGTTTCAGAAGAATTTTAACTGAAATTAGAGTATCTACCAATTCAAAAAAATTAGTTGTCGGTAAGTCTTCACAAACTTTTGGAAGTCCATAGAACCCAACACCTACACTATTTATTTTTTTAACCACGTCTAAATGGATCTCAGCGCATAACTGTGCTAACCTAAAATTTCCAACTTCATTTTTAAAAAATTGGCTCAGCGAAACTAGTAAATCTCTTTCTGTATGAAATTTCAAAAAATAATTTCTCAGCAAATCTTCTATAGCTAAAAAGTTATTATGGCTGATATAATCTGTTAATGATTGCAAAAACAGTTTATTCTCTAATTGATACTTCTCAAACGTCGAAATAGAACCGACTACGGAAGGATTACAACTTTTTTCATAAGACAATGTATAACCGATCTATTCTTTTTAAGTAGTCCTATGGACAGCAATAATTATGCCAATGACAGATCTCAATTATAATAAAAAAACTTTTATCTAACTATACTAAATTTTATAAATTTACTTAAAGTCTAACTAAGTTTATGTGTGTTTAGAGTGCCAATTGATCCAAAGAACTGACCCAATACTATAGTGCGGTAACACTTAATTAGTTTTAGGAGGATAGAATGAGACCAACACAAGAGCAGATAAATGCTTTAGCAAAAAAATCAAAAACTTCTCAATTTCCCAATGGCGGTTGGCAATACCCATTCGACTTTGGAGGAGGAATAATAGCCCCTACCTTTACGAAAGCCCAAACTGAGATCCATCCATTTAGGAAAGATATACTCATTAAGTATATTATGGGTCAATATGGAAAGGAAATCTCCAAAATCTCAGTTTTAGATTTAGGAGCTGGCGAGGGTGCATTAGCTCTAGCTCTTTGGCAAGTTGGAGTAAAAGATATTACATGCGTTGAAGCGAGATCAACCAATATAGAAAAAGGGCAATTTGTAAAGAAAACTTTTAACGCCGACTATAATTTCATACATGATGAGGCAGAGAGTTTTCTTAAAAAAAATAATCGCAAATTTGACATAGTAATAGTATCACAGTTATTATGGATTGTTAGCAATCCAATTATGTTAATTAAGCTAACTGCAAAGTCTACAAATAAAGAAATGATTATTGAAACAGTTCTAGCACAGACAAAAAATATAGAAATAACCAATAACAAATCTTATGCTCCAACCGAAGCTGCATTTTTTATTCGAGAAGTTAAAAATAAAATTGATACAGGAAGCCTTGATGGCATAGAATTGTGGCCTAACAAACAAGCCTTTCAAAAGCTATTAGACCTTGGTGGTTTTTCACAATTTAAAGAATTTGATTTTGGAAGAAACTATCCTGCAAGGTATAAAACGGGTGAATGGATATTTGGATCAGCAAAAATAGAATGATTCAATACCGGTTATTAGAATTAAAATTTATAAGATGCTAACAACAACAACATAACCGTCGTTTAGAACATTTAAATTAATTAGAATGGAGATATCTTGAAAGATATTTTAATTATTGGCTCTAGTCCTCTAATGCTTATGAAGGCCATATATCTTGCAAATAATGGTTTCAATGTAAAAGTTTTAGATAATGATCCTATACCCGGTGGCGTATGGAAACCTTTTAAATTTAAAAGTTTAAATCTTGATAGCACTTGTCACTGTATCGAAAGTTTTCCTTATGTTTATAAAATTTTAGAAAAATATAGTGATGTAAAATTTGAAACTCGAAGACATCAACCTTTCCGGGTAACAATCAATGGATCGATAAAACATCACTACTGTAAAACAAATTTAATTAAACGAAGTTGGAATACAATTGGTCAAATTTTAAGCTCTCTAATACTAATTCCTAAACTCAAAAGAGTTCAGGGGGTTGCATTTTGTGAGGATATCAAGACTTCATCCAAAACTTTAAAACTAATGATTTATAGATTACTAAAGGGATCAAATACAAAACACCCAGTTGGCGGTTGTGTTGAATTCTTACGGGGGTTAGTGCTTCAGTGCAAAAAATTAGATGTTCGTTTTATTCAAGGAAAAGCTGACCTCGTAAGAGCAAAACAGGACCATTCCTTAGAAATACTCTTAAAGTCGAAAGAAAAGCTCGCTGTGAATCAAATATATTGTTCATCGTCAGTTTTGTGCTCTGTTACATTTCCAAGTGGAAATAGAAAAATTTTTAAACACTCCTCTAAAAAAAATCAGTACTATGGTTTATACGAAATAAAAATGACCTCCAGGCCAAGTGTATCGTATGTGACCTTTCCAGATGATAACGAAATAAAGAGATTGAGTGTTCTAGACTCATTCGACGCTATTGAGTACTTTAACGGAACAAACAACCTTTTTCTATCAATACAATTTTCAAAACTCGTTGAAACTGAAGGTGAACGATTGAAACTCTTGGCAGCTAATTTAAAAAAAATTTTTGGGTTTAGCCTGTTTGAGATACTTAAAGAAATTTCCTATGAAGAAAAATCGTACTTTACTAAACAGGATTACTCTTTTATGAAAAATTCTGACTCTTTTAAAAACTTTAGAGTACTGGACACTATTGGTTGTCTAAGTGAATCAGTCTTTAATGAAGTAGAAAATTTTAATGGACTCTAGTAACCTTTTGCCAATAAAGCTCGCAACTCTTGATCATTAAATAAGTAAGTAAAATTTGGTATGTTCAACATTTCATACTCACTCACCTTTTTTTGAATATAAGGTAAGATCATCTTATTATTTTTCTCAAAAATAGTTCCAATTTTTCCTTTTTGGAAATGTGACTTATGGTGTTTTACCTTTTTCATATAAGCAAATTCTGACCTTGTTAGAATATGATCAAGACACTTTACCTCATATCCTAAATAATCACAAATTTTTGTAACTGCAGCTTCCTTATTCAAAATTAATTGTTCATATGATAAAAACAAGCCATTAGTATTTACGCTACTTTTGTATAATCTTTCAAGATGCAACAGCTGGTGCTCCAGGCCAAGCCATTTAAATTCTGGAAAATCGCACCCATCCACAATTAATTTAAGACCATTCTCATAAGATATATTTTTAAACAGATGATCAACATTTCTGGCTCGACCAATTTCATGATCAATATTCTTTGCAAAATGGTTATATATTGAGATAGTCTGGTCAAAAATATTTCGCACCAAATAAATTGACTTTATGTTCTCCGAAACAATGAAATTACTCGTGCTATCTTTAGGGTGCAAATGCCATGAAAAAAACTTCCCTTTCCCTGGAACAAAAAATTTTTCTTGATCTTCGTAATTATTTTTACCTCTTATTATTATAGGTTCTTGAAATGACTTCATTGTAATTAACTCAATAAGTTCTCTTATTAAGTGAGTTCCACTTTTAAACATTGTAAAATTTACAATTTTGACCATTTTTTTAGCTTTCGCAAAATTTTACCGAGGGGTTTTAAATTGGATCATAGCCCACGTCTTCAAAGAACCGTCGCGTTTCATAATTTAAAAGCTTCTCTATTGCACGATCATGCCAACGATCAAACTCTTGAATAATATCTTTTCTTTTGATAGCCTTTTTCGGAAAATTTGGTCTCTTATGACTAAACAATTTACTCTGCTCAAATTGTTGTTGACTATAAATTATATTTTGTTCAGTTATTTCTTTAAGAAAAACTAGAAAATCGTCAAAATCGTCATAAATTTTTTCTAAACAATAATTAACATTATCTTTTTTGGTGTCTGAAATCATCTTGTTTAAGATCTGAATTCCTCTAAGAAAGGCCCACTTATTTACTTCAGTTTTATTATAAAGAAATCCTTTCCTCTGTAAATCGTCATGATCTATAATCTCAAATTCATGCGCTATTGCAGATTGATCACTTACGGGAAGGTTACAATTAAAAACTCTCCAACGAGTAAAAAAATAAAGCCAAATCAGAGGGTCCCTTAGTATATTTACATTTACCGTCGTACTAAAAATTGGAACCCTACCGTCAAAGTTATGTGCTCGATATGAATAAAATTCCCCAGCAAAAACATAACCACCACCGATGTCTTTTAAAAACCTTTCATATGAATCTAAAGAGGGCCTTATTCCTCTTTCACGTTCCTTAAAATATTTAGAACGAACACTCTCTCCCATATAAATAAAAATATCGGGGTGAGCCTTAACAGATCTGGGAAGCCATTCAAACAATTGATCTCCTGCACTTCCATGACTGGTAACAAAAAACAATTTAGTCATGTTAAGCCTATATACGATCGCTTGGCTAAATCGTCTCTCAACTTCAAAACATTTTTAGACATCGTAACTTTATCAATATTTTTCACAAGATTTTCCAAATTTAGTTCAGGATACCATGTAACTGACAATCCAGCGTTATATTTTTCAATGAGAATACTTAATTCACGCCACTCACTGCTAACAATAACGGGCAGTCCAGCTTCAAGATACAAATAAAACTTTGTAGGGATTAAATTGTTAAAGTGCTCTTTCCCAAATAGCGTTTCTCTAAAATTGAATAGCATCAGTCCAAAACAATAACCCGACAAGGTTTGTCGTATGCTCAAACCATCAGATCCATGATAAAATCCATACCCCTTATATTTTTTTTCCAATTGAAAATGTGGTTTATAGACAGCTTCATATTCGGACTCGCTCATTATTAGGGGGTTATTGTAAACATCAATTTGAAGGTTTTTGTTTCTTTTTAAAAGTGGCGTAAATGTTTTTATTAATTGCGCATCAGAAAAGAATTCTGGCACTCTCCTTTCGTCAAAGGGAGGAATGCCCCCCGCATAAACAAATTTTGTTGCTCCTTCATTTCGTTGTGTTTTAGTGACGAACATATCAGAATTTATCGAAAAATTTACTAATAAAGATTTTTTTATTTCTGAACGATCAAGACCAAGTGCGGAAACATGACTTTCGCTACCAGGAAAAAAACACTTTTCAGCGGTTCGACACAACTCTTTTTCACACCACTTTTGAAGTAAATTATTTTCTACAGCGTCTTCACCCCAAACCTTTTTTATTAGCGTTATTACTTTTTCAGGCACTTCATCAAATAAAAATGTATTAAGATCCATAAAGTCAACATAGTGAGTATTCTTGCCTTTCAAAATGTCAATAAAAACCAGTTGATGATATCGAAACAACCAACCTTGAGAAAAAATAAGACTTGAAGTCAATGAGATAAGATAAATGAACTCTATCAAGGTTAGCTCATACGAGGCTAAAAAGTACGAATTCTCTAGATGTGGTTGTGCTCCGTCCAAAGAAATTGATATTGAATTCTTTCCAACGTCTTTTAAGCGTTTTGCTAAACATAATTGGTTAAAAAAACTTTTTTCTGAAACAAAGATGGCGTCAATATTATTATCAGTAATAAATTTAATTATTTCTTGTATCCTTGTTAAACAATTTTGGTCTAAACGTGTGTCAACTTTATTATAGATCAGTTTCTCAAGAAAAATTTTGTGATGCGACGGCGGTATTCGTGTCTTCACCAAGTTAAAGATATCAGAAACTGTCATCCCTTCACTAATTTTGAAGGTTTTATTGTTTTTGAGAGTTTTGTTATTATCGTTCATTCATCTTACCTGGAATTAGCCTTAACTTATTCTTCATGAAACCTATTTAGGCTATGAGCAAACGGTATAACAAAACCAGCATTAGAACTTAAGCCGCCGTTCAGAAAAGCTCCTCGACCCTTAACTTTAGGAAAAAAGTCTTCTTTGACTGGTCGTATTTTCTTCCGCTGACTATTATCAGATAGATTCCATATTAATTCATACATGGAGAATATATCACTTCCTGTAACATGTAGCAAATTTCTAGGAAATTTATTTGACAAAAAGGATAAACAGATTTCAATAATCGTTTCTGCGGCCAAACTAGCAATAACAGGTGTACTATAATTTTCTTCGCTTACACTTATCCCATTGTGAATTCGATCAAAAAGTGTTGCAACTATCTGTGCTCGCCGAGCAAATAATCTCGGTAACCTGATAACTAGACCAATTTGAGAGTCTAGGGTGACCTGTTCTCCTTTCAATTTTGTGCGACCATATTCAGTTTTTGGATTGGCCTGATCATTTTCACTGTAAATTTTTCCTTTTGTTTCTCCCAGGAACACAGCTTCTGTACTAATTTGAACAAATGGAACCTGATATTTTGATAAAATCTTTACAAGGTCGCGAGGAATTACTGAGTTTACTCGTTGGGCTTCCATAGGGTTATCGTGGCAAACGCCAATATTAGTGATTGCCGCAGCATTGACAACAATTTCGGGCTCAAATCGTACGATTTCTCGCTCAAGTAAAGATAAATCATAACCTATGACTGAGTTGAGACTTATCACACCAACCGAATAGTTCTTTTCATTGATAACCTTCAACAAATTAGAACCCAGTAAACCTGTGCTGCCAAAAATTAAGAATTTCATATTTTTACCTTATTTAATTAACAACTAGTATAATATGTTGAAAAATGTAAAATATGGGTTTCTTCTTTGCACTTATTAAAAATTAAGGCAATAAAAAAAATTGTAGAATTGATCCAAGATTGTAACAACGAATTCATATAAAAAAATTTAATTATAAGAAAAGTACTAATAATGAATAAAGTAATTAAAAAATGTCCAATTTGTTCACATAAATTGGGGAGTTATGCGATAAATGTAGATACATTTAGAATTTATAAATGTGGAGAATGTGGGCTAGAAAGTACATTCCCTACTCCATCAGCAAAACAAATTTCGCAGTTTTATGATAACTATATTGATCGAAGAGCAGATCACGAGGTTGTTCAAAAAAATTCAAAAAAATTTATAGATTTATTAAGAAAATTTGGCCTCACTCAGGACATGTCTGTTCTTGACTTTGGGGCAGGCACTGGAGTTTTTTCCGATGTTTACGGTGAGCTTTGTATAAATTATGATCCATTTATAAACAAAGAAAAGAATATTACTGATTTCGCACAACTTAAAGGGCATTCATTTGATGCAATCACTATGTGGTCTGTATTAGATAATCAACCCCATCCTGTAGATTTGCTAAACCAATTGACTAAAATTTTGGCACAAAGTGGATTGCTTAGTTTCACTGTAGTTTCCAACGAAAATGAAATCCCTTACCGTTATAAACCCCCCGAACACTTAACATATTGGACGAAGACAGCCATCAAGAAAATTTTAACAAAAGTCGATCTGCAACTTCTATATTTAGAAGAAAACTCTATAGCCCAACGTTCAGATATCTACTTGGAACTCATTTGCTCTCGTATACCAAAAAAATATCATGATGAATTTTACAAACTCACAGATAATTTACCCCAATTTGTATCAATTCCGACAAATGAACTTTTTTGCATAGCGAAAAAAATTTAAAAATAATCAACCTATGGTTCCAAGCCAATCCACCAGAGAAACGGTCGTGTCAATATTAGAAACTAATATTTCTGGTATTTTTTTCTTTTCAACAAACCTTTGATTTATAATTTTTTGACGACAAAATATTTGAGACTCTGAGTTTAGCTTAAGCTTTATAAGTTGCGCTAGTTCTAATAGTGAGTAAGTCTCAGGCGAAACTAAATTTTTTGGAGTCAAACTGTTATTCTTTTTATCATTATGCACTCGCGCCAGGAGGACACTCCCAATATCCTCAATGCAAGTAAAAGTTAATGATTGGTCAGGATTACTCACCCTTAGAGGTTCACCCGCTAAGGCGGCTCTAATAAAAACATCTAACACTCGAGGTCCTGAAAAATCGTTTGATCCAAATAATATGGATGGTCGAATAATATCGATATCAAGGTTATATCGATTTTTAAATAGTTCACACAAAATCTCACCACAATATTTAGAGTAATGGTAAACTGAACTCATCGCCCCAATATCAATTAATGATTCATGCTTTTCATCATAAAGATCGTATGTGCTAATAAATGAAAATCGAACGCACGAATTGTGGGTTCTGATATAATTTAGCAATATAGAGAGTTTATTAATATTCACATCAACACATATTTCAGGATTTTTTTCTCCACTAGAAACCCCTGATACTGCTGCTAGATGGATAATCCAGTCTGCATCTAAAATTTTAGTTTTGAACATATCATTTTGCGAAAAATCCCCAGTAATTTGTTCAACTTTGGGATTCTGCTTTCCAACTAAATCAATACCACAAACTTCATAATTTAAGGAAATCAACCTTTCGCAAATGTAACTTCCTAAATAACCATTGCAACCAGTAACAAGCACTTTCATCAGACTCATCGTCTCCTTTAAAAATATTTAATTTTTACTATTCAATTTTCTTGATTGATTTTTTTACCTGAAATATAACTTCTTCGACCTCAGCGTGTGACATAAACTGGTTAATAGGCAAATTTAGGCTTTGACTTGCCAATTTTTTAGTATTTGGGTACCCCCTAGAAACCCCTCCGTTAATAAATTTTGATTGATAGATAGGAGGATCCCAAGCTATTAGTGTCTCTACTCCGGCATCTGCCAAATCACTTCGTAATTTATCTCGATTATCAGCCACAACAACGAAATTAGAATAAGATGATGCAATAGCAGTGTCAGTAAAAGTTGTTTTGCAGGCAAACTCTAAATTGAGATCTTGCAATTCATCAAAGTAAACCTTTGCTATTTTTGACCGCTGGTTAACAACAAAGTCAAAATGATCTAGTTTGATATTAGCGATTGCGGCTTGTATATTGTCTAGACGACTGTTGTAACCTAATAAGGAATGTACCCCTTTCTTTTCCTGCCCAATATTCCTTAACGCGGCAACGTCTTTAGCCAAGCTCTCACTGTTGGTTGTAAGAAACCCTCCATCACCTGCAACATTTAAATTCTTTAGAGGATGCATACTAAAAGCAGCAAATCTTCCAAACGATCCGCAAAATGAATCTTGAAACCTCGCGCCAAATGATTGAGCTGCGTCTTCTAAAACGGTTAGATCATTT
>Ga0209632_10006167_pt1 | contig 10190 bp, 9 predicted proteins | sample COG_10_FD_184754 | JGI IMG/M metagenome (GOLD analysis project Ga0209632, IMG submission 184754) | Pelagic Microbial community sample from North Sea - COGITO 998_met_10 (SPAdes) (version 2) | ecosystem: Environmental > Aquatic > Marine > Neritic zone/Coastal water | place: Helgoland, sampling...
CGTTCTCGGGAGAGAAGCCCTGGTCGATCAGCGTTCTAATCGACAACGGTACAAAGAGCATGACCGAAGTGGAAGCCAGGAGCGCCGTTAACGCGGCGATCACCATACCGCGATAGCGCATGACGAAGGGCAACAGTCCGCGCAACGGATTGAGGTCCTTGCCCTTGGGCCTTAGGCGCGCCGTTTCGTCTGTGGATGCGGTCGTAGGATCCGAGGCTGCTGGCTGCAGGCCTCCCGACTCAGCTGACATGCGCGGACCAGAGGACGTTGTGGGGGACGAGGAGGGGGAGGCTTTGTCTGTCGGGGCTGCGGGGCTCAGTGGGGTATCCGATCAAGAGACGGGTGCGGCCCCGTAGTCTAACGCGCTGGCAAGACGCGCACCTGCGCATCTCGATTCAGCTAGGCTCGCTGCGCTTAAAGCAAGGAGAGCGAGTATGGATCGTAGTCTGAAGGGAAAAGTGGCATTGGTCACCGGGGCAGGACCTGGCATCGGTCGGTCGACGGCGCTTGCCTTCGCGCGGGACGGCGCGGATGTTGTGTTGGCGGCCCGACGTTCGGCTCCTCTTGAAAAGCTAGCCCAGGAAATCGCCGAAGAATCTGGCAGACGCGTGTTCGCCGTGCCGACGGATATCACAGACTTGGACGCTTGTGCTGAGGTTGTTGCACGAACGGTCGCCGAGTTCGGGCGCATCGACGTGTTGGTCAATGTCGCGACGGCCAGCTTTCCGCGTAGCAAGATCATGGATATCGATTGGTCCACCTATGCGGATTCGGTTCAGCTGAATGTGATCGGCACGATGAAGGTCTGTGGTGAAGCGGCTCGCGCCATGGCCGAGTCTGGCGGCGGCTCGATCATCAATATCGGTACGTTAGGCACGACCGCCCTTCAGGCCAAAAACTCGCAGTACACTTCTACGAAGCTGGCGATGGTGGCGATGTCGAAGACGATGGCGCGGGAGATGGGACGCCAGAACGTGCGTGTGAATATTGTGACCCCCGGCTTTACAACGGGGGAAGGGTTGACTGCGCTCTTCGGAAATATGGGGAAGAGCGCTGGCATCTCGGGAGAGGCCATGAGCGAGAAGGTCGCTGAGACCACGGAGCTGAAGCGGCACGTCGATCCCGAGGATATCGCGGAAGCGTGTCTCTATTTGGGTTCAGATCGCGCTCGAAATGTGACTGGAGTGGAGCTGCACGTGACGGCCGGGGCGATGATCCTTTAGGGCATCCGTCTCGCGTCTCGCTAAAGTTGAGTCGTCTTCGTGGAATTCGTCGCGAAGTCGCTTCGAGGAATCGCCCCATGCCCAACCCCGTTGTTGTGATCGACAATCCCGCCGAGGGAGTGCGCCGTCTCACGTTGAATCGCCCTGAAAAACGAAACGCGATGAATAATCAGCTGCGGAGCGAGTTGCTCGAAGGGCTGCGTGCTGCGGATGAGGATGACTCGGTTCGCGTGTCGATCGTGCGCGGCGCTGGAAAGTGTTTCTCGTCCGGCTATGACCTCGGCTCAGACCTCGGTTCCGATCAGCCCTATTGGACCTCTAACGTAGGAATGAAGTGGGCGCGTCATGTGACCGCCGGTTGGATGTCGGTCTGGGACTTATACAAGCCGGTCATCGCTCAGGTGCATGGCTATGCGATGGCGGGGGGGCTCGAACTCGTGGGGGCCTGCGATCTTGCCTATGGCTCGGAGGATGCGCGGTTCTCGCATCCCGTGACGCGTTTTGCGCTCCCCGATTTTGACTGGTTCCCGACGCATCTTTCGCCGCGGGTCGCGATGGAGTTGCAGGTGGCGGGTCGTGAGTTTGTCGGAACGGACGCCGCGGCCGCTGGAATAATCAATCAGGCTTTTCCCTCGGAAGAGCTTGAAGCGAAGGTGCTAGAAATTGCGACGCGAATGGCGGGGAACTCTTCTGCGGCACTCGCCGTCAACAAGAGGGCCGTTCATACTGCGATCGAGGCAAGAGGAGGGCGCTCTGTGATCCGTACGCTAGGCGACTTGCAGGCGGGGCCGCATTTGGGATCCATGGGCGCGGATGAAATTTTGTCGAGCGTAAAGGGCGACAAAGCGGGCCGTGAGAAGGGTGAGAGCTGAGAACATGCCTTTCGTTCCCGACCGCCCCGAAGACATAGATCCGCAATGGCTGACCGACGCGCTTGCTACTCGCCATCCCGGGGTGGAAGTCGAGGCCATTGAAATCGCGGACCGTGCTGAGGTCACGAACTCTCATGCTTGGCTTCGAGTAAGTTATGCCGTGGGTTCTGCACCGGGCCCGGAATCGCTCTTTTGCAAACTCCTGCCCGGAGATCCTACGCGGCGTGGTGCGATCGCGCAGACGCAGATGGGGCTTCGTGAGGCAAAGTTCTATGAGTCGCTCGCTGCCCATGTCTCGCTTCGAGTACCTAAGGCACACGCGGTCAGGTACGAAGAGGACGAGGGTGGCGCATTCGTTCTGCTCCTCGAAGATCTCGCCGAGTCGGGATGTACAATTTCGACTGGTCCTGAAAGCCCGTCACCGGATGCCGCAGCGAAAGCACTCGAAGAACTCGCCGCCATGCATGCGTATTTCGAAGATGGTACGAGGCGGCGTCAGCAGGCGGGGTGGGTCCCACAGCCAGATCCAGCCAGCGAATATGGATCGATGCGCCTAGCAGAGGGACTCGCGGACCATAGAGACCGTCTGACGGTGCCCTTTGCAGAGATGGCCGAGATCTACATCGCATGCAAAGACCGACTGCATGAGATCTGGCGCGAGGGGCCGCAGACGGTGATTCATGGAGATACCCATATTGGGAATCTCTTCGACGATCATGGCAAGATCGGGTTTCTCGATTGGGGACTGGTGGTGGTCAGCACGCCGCTTCGCGACGTCAGCTATTTCCTGAATATGTGCCTCTCCGTCGAGGATCGGCGCAGTTGGGAGCGAGAGCTGATTCAGCACTATCTAGATGTGCGCCGAGCCTTAAAGGCGGAGTTTGTTTCGTTCGACTCGGCCTGGAAGGCACATCGCGTACAAGCGGCTTACCTGGCCCCAGCCTCATGCCAGATCGTGACCTTTCCCGAGGACGTGACGGATCGCCGCAAGACCTTCGCCGCCGCGTTTCTCGAGCGCGCTTCTGCCGCGATTGAAGACCTTGAGAGCCGCGCGGCTCTCAAGACTTTCTACGATCTCTAGCACTCCTCTCAGCACTCCTAGGTCTTTGCCTAACCTGAGTCTCGCATGGTCTTCGTGACCTGCGACCACTTCTCGCGCATCGCCGGATCCGACCAGTGATCGGCGGCGGTGTAGGATATGACGCGGACGTTCGGGGCGAGGTCGCGGTATCGCTCCACTAACTTGCTGCCGAGATCATTCCAGCTGGACTCGACGGCGTAGTGGGACATGACTTCGTCCGTGATGAGCGATTGCATGCCGGGGATGTCGCCGCGCTTCTGAAGCACGTTCAATTCCGCGCCCATACCCGTGTAGCCGTGATGATCGAACATGGCTTCGTAGCCCGGCGTCGAACCGTAGAAGGCGATCATGGTTCGGGCATGTTCACGCGTCTTCGAAATTTCTTCGTCGGAGTCGCCGACGGCAGTCATGACCGGGACGGCGAAGGTAATTTCCTCTATTGCACGGCCCGAACGCGCGAGGCCGTCTTCGATCGCGGTGCGCTGAACCTCCTTTACGTACTCGGGGGAGTGGAAGGGGTGAACGTGGATGCCGTCACAGCATTCGCCGACGAGCCGACTCATATAGGGGCGAACTGCGGAGATGTAGATCGGCGGCGCGTCGTATTCGATCGGTCCGGGGCTCCACATCGATGGCAGTAGAGAGAAGTTGTAGTACTCGCCTTCGTACTTGAGTTTCTCTTCACCTGCGAAGGCGCGAAAGATCGCCTTCGTCGCTTCGACATATTCCTTGAGTCGGGGGCCGGGCGGCGCGAACTCGGTGCTGTAGCGTCGTTCGACATGCGCTTTGACCTGGCTGCCGAGGCCGAGCACGAATCTTCCTTCGGTTGAAGCGGCTAGTTCCCAAGCGATACCGGCTGTGACCATCGGGCTGCGCGGGAAAGCGACGGCGATTCCGGTTCCGATTTGAAGCTTGCTTGTCCCGAGAGCGGAAGCGGTGCTGGCGAGGAATGCTGAGCGACCTGAATCAGTCCACCAGACAGAGCCGAAACCGGCGGCTTCTACCTGCTGCGCGTGTTCCTGCGAAGCTTTGAGATTGCCGGGATGAGCAATGATATCGAGTTCCATGCAGGGTCGTCCTTAGCTGGCGGATCGGCTCGTGTGTTGTAGGTCGGTCGGCAATGCGGGCTTTGTAGCCTAAGTGACTTTAGTGGTCTAAGTCCGCGATTCGCAGAGAAGTTAGGCGGTGCGAACTCAGCCTTCCGGATGCGCCGGTTCCATCGGGAAGTTGTTGAAAAGCACGTTATGCGCGTGCCAGGTGTTCCAGTGCTCCGTCAGGTATTGGATAAGCCCGTCCTCGTTAAATCGGAAGACGAAGCAGTAGACGTTTCTGTAGTCCTGTCCACCATGAGTCTTCGCATACATAGTATGCTGCCGTACAACGTAGTTTCCATCTGCAAGCGTCACACAATCTTCGTTGCGAATTGTCGAGACGTCATAGGCGTCAACGCCGGTGTTGATCTTTGAGTCCGAGGGGCCCGAGGTCGCTCCGGTCAAGATCCCGTTGATGGCGGCTCGCCCCTTATGTTCAGTTTCGCCGCGGCCGCCGACGAGGGGGAGCCCATTCCACCAAGCCGCATCCTCTGCGAAGAGGAGTGATTTGTCTTCGGGATTCGTCGTGTCGAAGAGCCGCTCCATCGCGGCAATGTTCAGCTTCTCTTGGTCTGTATAGAGGGGCAATGCGGACTCCTTGGGCGATCCGACTCTTGAATGAATCGGGATGATTAGCGTACCTAAAAGCAGGGTTCTCGGGATGGCTTCTCGATCTCGTGGAACCGCTTTTTAGACGGCGCGGGAAATAGGCGGGCAGCGTTCGACTCCGTCGAGTTTTGGGCCGTGGTCGTGATCTTCGGTGAACTCAGCCGTCAGAGGGCACGCCGAATCGAGTTTGATAGCGAGCAAATCTCTTACGAAGGGCTTCTTCGTCCTCGCCGAGTTCCTCGTGGGAGTAACGATGGGTGCCATGCTGGTCCGCCGGCGAGGCGTCGAGCGCCACACGCATATTCTCCGCGGCGTTTGGGGGGAGTTGTCGACCGAGAGCTTCGTAGAGGGCGCTCGTCGTTTCGACTGGAGCGCTCAGAAAGTCGGCGAAGTGGCTGTGATGTATTTGCCCCGTAGGAAGCTCGCCCATTGCGTCCCAATCGACGAGGCGTTCGAAGCTTCGCGCGTAGCGCTCCAGATGCTCGCGAGCGATCGCCGCCGGATCCACCGTATCGCTATGCGACCATCGAAGGTTCGCTATCAGGCTCGTGAGTGAGGCGAGAAGTGTGAGTGGGTCACGATGTGTGAGGGCAACCTGCGCGTCGGGATAGGTCTCGAATAAGATAGGTAGCTGGTGGAGATGCACGGGGGATTTAAGGACCCAGGATGTCGACCCGTGACCTCGTTGCAAAATTTGCAGGACGAGGCGATGCATCTGATAGGCGTCGCGCATGTCCGAACTATTGAGAAGCGCCTCGAAGGAGGGGACTGCGAACCTCGCCGTGAACTCTTCTGACTGGAATGCGAAGGATTGCGCGGACAAGCACTCCTTCGGGCGTCGAGCACCGTATTCGTGAATCGAGAGTAGGCCCTGCACGACGGTTTGTGGACCGATCAGTTCCCGATTGGCGAGCTCTATGCGCGGATCCGCCGCGAAGAGTGCGGGGGCGGGCGAGGGAGGAGGGACAGGCCTAAGCAGCTCCCAACCTTCCGGCACGCGATGTCGCGGGTCCGAGGCGAGGAGTTTGTGGAGGATGGTGGTTCCCGTTCTAGGGGCGCCGGCTACAAAGAGCGGTGCATCGATTTGCTCAGATTGCACATCGGGGTCGGCTCTTAGGTAGGCCATGATCTGCAGCCGAACTTCAAGAAGCCTAAGCAGGAAGCGCCGGGCCATCACACGACCCATGATGTGAAGGTTGGCTTCCTGGTCAATGGCCCAGAGGAATTGTTTGAGACGTTCGATTGCCGGCGAGGCGGGGAATTGATCGTGGCCGAACACGGCTTCGATATCACTAAGAGAGCGCAGGGCGTGTCCCTGTCTCGCTGTGGCTTCTCCTAGAAGCGCGTCGAGCGTGAGCGGGAGTCCTGCCTCTTCGGCAATCGGAAGAATTTGGCCCGCGTTCACCACACGGACCCATTCGGGCCTTTCCGGTTCCGTCCAGGTCATAGGCTCAGGTCCTGAATCGCCACGCGAGGTGACGCTTGCGTGCTCGAATCTCACTGCTTCGCGTCGCAAGGTCAACATGCGGCGTGTCGTCGGGCAATGCCGCGCGTATCTCGTCGAGGGCAACGACGCGGCTCGTTGGCGTTGGATCGCTATTCGGCCAGAACCACCGATATGTGCAGAGCCCGCTTTCGTGCCCGCCGACATCCAACCAGTTAGGCACGCCGGGGTCGCTATGCGCGAGTACTAATCGGATGCGGCCATCGGAACTCGGGACCGCTTGATGTTGATTGATAGAGGAAATTCGCTCGATCGGGTCAACTTGTTCAAACCAGCCCATGGTGGCCAGTTGCAAGCCCCAATATCGCGCATCGGGAATATCTGTTTCGATCACAAGAGCCTGATCCGGTTGCAAGTTCCAGAACAGAAATGCATAACGCGCATCAGAGAGCCCCTTCGCCACCGTCTGCTGTGAGGCGAAGGCATTGTCCTTGCCCTTGGCTCTATGATCGGCGAGATAGCTGTTCCAGCCGAAAATAGAATGTTCGACTTGGGAAAGGGCATGGTCCAGCTTAGCCGCAAGTACTTTCGCCGAAGGTGGCTTAGGTGCAGGGAGATCATCGAGGCATTCAATCAAGAAAGTCGCAGGCTCTCCCTCCTGCCAATCTACGTAGTATTCGCGAAGCGATAGGGTTGTGACGTCTTCTGGAATCGGGGTGAAGGTGGGGTCGGTCCCGTCTCCTCCGAAGAATAATTCGAAGTCGTCTCCTGGCTCGATGCCGCGCTCGACGGAAGTGAGGGACGCTTTGGTGCCCCATTCAGGCATGTGCATGAATCCAACGCGAAGCGTGATTACGAAATGCTCGCAAGTATGCATTCGCCCGGCGACGCGATACCGACGATTCGGGTCGATCTGAGCATGGTGATAGGCGTTGTCTTGGTTCGGGCCACCCCATTGAGTGAATAGGTCGTTCGAGCGGTGGAAGAAGGGCGTATCAGGATTGCCATGTGGTATCGCCCAGCCGAGCCAGCATGAGACTTGGTCCGCTAGGTGCGCGATGCCCTCAGTGCGGTCATGGGGCGTGTTTGGGAAATCGTCTTCGAGAATTCGCTCCCCGAGCGCTTCCATGCGCTGACAGAAACGTTTCCACGCGAGGACCTCGGGAGAAGATGCGGCGGGTGGGGTGGGTTCTGCGATCAAGATAAATTCCTTTGGATTTTCAAGCTGGATCGAATGTGAGGAAACTGATCGCTCCCGACAACCGGTCCCGACCTTAGGCCCGCATGATGCCGCCACCATCGACCATGAATGTTTGCCCGGTCATATATTGACTGGCATCAGATAAGAGAAACGCGACGACGGGAGCGATGTCGACTTCGGGATCCCCATCGCGGCCAAGTGGGTGATCCTTGTACATCTCGGCGAAGGCGCGAGCGCGCTCGCTGTTCTCGTCGTTGACGGGCATGCGATGGGCTACGGAAGCGGGGCAGACGCAATTGACGGTGATGCCGTCTTGTCCCCATTCCCGAGCGGCGGTTCGTGTCAGGGAACGAACCGCTTCTTTTGCGGCGGAGTAGGGGCCGTATCCAGGCGCGCCTGTATTTCCCATAGATGATCCGAAAGTCACTATCCGGCCACGCCCCTGTTCGCGCATTGCAGGAAGCACCGCCTGCATCAGGAACAGCGTGCCTTTTGGACCCGTTTCGAGCACTAGGTCGAAGTCGGCTTCCGTGATATCCGCGAGTGGGGTTACCGGGCGAAAAGACTGCGCGTTCGCGACGAGGCCATCGATTTTGCCGAATGCTTCGAGGGTGGCGGAGGAGACTGCCGCGGCAGTTCCTGACTCGCCGACGTCCGCGGCCATCGTTGCGTGGGCGACACCCTGGCTGGTGAGCTCCTCGGATACGGCTTCGAGCCGAGCCGGCTTGCGGCCGGTGATCATGAGTTTGGCGCCGGCGCGTGCCAACACGCGGACGATGCCCAGTCCGATACCCCGAGTGCCGCCGGTGACAATGATGACGCGTCCGTGGAGGTTCGTTTCTATTTCGTGATTGACGTCCATAGTGTCGGACACGATAGCCGGCAAAGATTAAAATGGTGCGCTTGCGATGCTGCCTAAGGGATCCAATAGACCCGAGGAGCCGAAGATGATCGAGGCGCTTGACGGGACTAGACGGCGTCCGTGACTCGGACCAGGGCGCTCGCAGTCAAACGATTGTCGCGTCCTTGGTCGAACAAGCGGACGCGAAGCATGCACGCATCGGGAGGGCCAATCCATTCAGCAGCCCCCGTGACGGGGCCGACCGAAGCGGCTGCGAGGTAGCGCAGGTCTAGTTCGCATACCGCTTGAGGCTCTTGCGTTTCGATGCTCGCTCGCGTGAGGGCCGCGACCTCGACCAAAAGCGCAACGAGTGCTCCCTGCATCACTCCCTCTGGGTTCAGGAGCTCGGGGCGCAAAGGAAGTCGAACTTTTCCGTTGTGCGCATTTTCGATTTCGACGCCAACCTCCTCGGCCAAATCACGGTCTAGGGGGTTAGACGGAATTTCAAGCGGCGTAGACAAGGCGGCGAGATCTGCGCCGGCATCGCCTTGTCGAGGTATCCTGGTAAAGGTGGTCTCCCCATATGCGTAGGTCGAACCATCATGATCGTCGTCGAGTCGCACAGCGGTAGAGATGAGGCGGCGGCCCGTGCGAAGCTGCTCGCCTAAAGCCGTTAGAGACGCAGGCATTCCCGGCTTCGGGATACGCAGAGATAGGTCGCTTGTAAACGTCGCGTCGGTTCCTGCTAGTTCCCGGGTGAAGAATCCACCAACCAGATCAATTGCTGATGCGATCACCGTCGCGCGAAGCACACCGGCATGACAAAGCTGAGGATAGGGCGTCAGCTTGAGAGGGCGCTCCGCTTCCTGCGTTCTCTCGAATCCGTAGCGCGTATAGAAAGGCGGGGCGGGCGACACGAACAATGCTCCTAGGGAAGATCTAAGCAGTTGGCATAATAAGTTGGGATCGCAGGCCAGTCGGAAAAAATCTTGCGTACTCCCGCCTCGCGGTAGAGCGCATCAACTACGCGGTACAAGTCTCCCTCATTGTCGAGTGCGGGTAGCAAGGGTCCGAGATAGAAGTCCTTGTTGCCGCCTTCGATCATGCCCGAATCGATCCGCCCCGAACGTTCGAGGGTCCAGGTGACGAGGTCGAGCCCGGCGGCGCGGGCACGCTGTGCGTATTGAGTCGCGATAATCGCTCGGTTCTCATCAAGCGTCAGCAGTACAGGGATCGGTGGGGAGAGGGTACGAAGACCTTCTGCGGCGAGGGCTTCGAAGTAATTAGCGTTAGGCGTGACCGCGTAAGACTTCCTGTCGTCTGACCAAGTGGCGTTTCGTCCGAACTCTGGGGCCTCGCGTAGCCAGAACCGAACGTCTTCCAGAGAAAAGGATTGGGGATGGACCACTTCGGCTTGGACGCCAGCGTCGCGATACTCCTGGATCATCGCTCTGGCATAGGCTTCTTGCGTGAAGTCGCCTAGCCAAGGCATTTCGACTTCCGGAGCCTTTAACTCTGGCGTCATCTCGACGCCTAACGAACGAAAGAGTTGAATACTCTCGGCGTGAGTCATCAGTTCACCGTGAGTTGCCTGGATGTCCTCGCGCCATGAGGCTGATGCATCCAGGAAGTCGCTTAGCTGCTCCGCGCGTCGATCGACGACATCGACTCGACCTTCGAGTTGCTCGAATTCAGCACCCGTGATTTCGCTCGTGCAACATTTTGCTTGGGCTGGGCGAAGGAGCTTCCCTGTTGAGGAATCGATAATCGCGGGCGAGAATGCTTCACGACAGGTTTCTGCCAGGGGCGTTTCAAGGATATTCGTGGT
>Ga0209632_10006170_pt1 | contig 10190 bp, 9 predicted proteins | sample COG_10_FD_184754 | JGI IMG/M metagenome (GOLD analysis project Ga0209632, IMG submission 184754) | Pelagic Microbial community sample from North Sea - COGITO 998_met_10 (SPAdes) (version 2) | ecosystem: Environmental > Aquatic > Marine > Neritic zone/Coastal water | place: Helgoland, sampling...
CCCGCGTTGGCGCGCAGCACAGCCAGGACTATGCGGCCTGGTATGCCCATATTCCCGGGCTCAAAGTTGTGATGCCCTATTCGGCAGATGACGCCAAAGGCCTGCTCAAATCAGCCATTCGTGATCCGAACCCGGTGATCTTTTTAGAGAATGAAATTCTCTATGGCCAGAGCTTTCAAGTCCCAGATTTGTCCGATTACACCGTACCTCTTGGCAAGGCGCGCATCTGGCGCGAAGGCAATGACATTACATTGGTCAGCTTCGGCATCGGCATGAAATATGCGCTGGAAGCGGCAGATCAACTGGCCGAGATGGGCGTAAGTGCGGAAGTCATCGACCTGCGCTGTTTGCGTCCTTTGGACACCGAGACAGTCGTGAATTCTGTGAAAAAGACCAATCGCTGCGTCACAATCGAAGAGGGATTCCCGGTCTGCTCCATAGGCAGCCATATCTCCTCAGTTCTCATGCAGGAGGCTTTTGACTACCTCGACGCCCCCGTTACGATCTGCACAGGCAAAGATGTTCCCATGCCCTATGCGGCCAATCTTGAGAAACTTGCCCTGGTCACCACCGCTGAAGTGATGACGGCGGCCAAATCTGTCCTCTACCGTTAAGGAGCGCCCCATGGCACTTGAAATTCTTATGCCAGCCCTATCGCCCACCATGGAAGAGGGCACCCTGGCCAAATGGTTGGTTGCTGAAGGGGATCGGGTTCAATCTGGCGATCTGTTGGCTGAGATTGAAACCGACAAAGCCACAATGGAGTTTGAGGCCGTCGATGAAGGCGTCATTGGCAGGCTCTTGGTGGCCGAGGGCACGGCGAATGTGAAGGTCAACTCGGCCATTGCTATCTTGCTCGAAGAGGGTGATGCGGCGGATGCTACCGTCTCACCTGCTCAAAGCGCCGCTGCCCCTTTGACCCATGAGGCCAGCGCCGTAGATGCGCCAGCCGCCACAGCGACACCCGCCGCCGCAATCTCAAATGACGGCACGCGCATTTTTGCCTCTCCTCTGGCCCGTCGTATTGCAGCCGATCAAGGCTTAGATCTGGCCAAGATTACCGGATCTGGCCCCAAAGGGCGGATTGTGAAAGCCGATGTGAGTGGCGCCCCCGCCACTGCCTCCGTTTCCGCGCCCCCGCCAATGGCCGCCGCCCCCGCCGCCAGCTTGCCCAGCTCCGCAAGCGTGGAAGCGCTCTATCAGGGGCGCAGCTATAAAACGGTGCCTTTGGATGGGATGCGCCGGGTCATTGCCGACCGGTTGACCGAAGCCAAGCAAACCATCCCACATTTCTATCTACGCCGCGACATTCAGCTCGATACTCTGCTCAAGCTGCGCAGTGAGGTGAACGCGGGTCTCGAAGCCCGAGGTGTGAAACTCTCGGTGAATGACTTTATCATCAAAGCCTGCGCCATGGCGTTGCAAAGCGTACCGGCCGCCAATGCGGTTTGGGCCGGAGATCGCGTTTTGCAGATGGAGGCTTCCGATATCTCTGTCGCCGTCGCCATTGAAGGCGGATTATTCACCCCCGTCCTGCAAGACGCCGACAGCAAATCTTTGTCAAAATTGGCCGTTGAGATGAAAGATCTTGCCGCCCGTGCCCGCAGTCGCAAATTGGCACCCCATGAATATCAAGGCGGCAGCTTCTCAATCTCGAATCTCGGCATGATGGGCATTGATAACTTTGATGCGGTGATTAACCCCCCACAAGGGGCTATTCTCGCGGTCGGAGCTGGCAAGAAACGCCCCGTTGTGAGCGACGATGGCACGCTGAGCGTGGCGACGGTCATGTCCGTCACCATGTCAGTGGATCACCGGGTGATTGACGGGGCTTTGGGCGCCGAATTGCTCGATGCGATTGTCAACAATCTCGAACATCCCCTGTCCATGCTGGCGTAACAGACCACCAATATGTGAAAAACCCGGCTCAGCCTATGCTGCAGCCGGGTTTTTTGTACCTGATCTCGTGGCTATCGGCCACTCACCCTAAGAGTTGGTCCATCGTGATCGATGGCTGTTCACAGCCGGCTTCTCCAACGATTTTGGCAGGAACTCCGGCTACGGTTTTACAGGGCGGCACCTCATGAAGCACCACGGAGCCTGCGGCAATGCGGCTGCAATGGCCCACTTTGATATTGCCCAGAACCTTGGCGCCGGCTCCAATCAAAACACCATCGCCGATCTTAGGGTGGCGTTCATCATCTTGTTTGCCCGTTCCCCCCAAGGTCACCGAATGCAGCATCGAAACATTGTCGCCCACCACGGCCGTCTCACCAATCACAATAGAATGGGCGTGATCAATCATCAGCCCGCGTCCGATAACGGCTGCGGGGTGAATATCAATGCCAAAGACTTCAGAAATTCGCGATTGGAAAAAATAGGCCAGATCTTTGCGCCCATCGCGCCAGAGGGCATGGCCCACGCGATAGGCTTGAATGGCCTGGAAGCCTTTGAAGAATAACAAAGGTTGCGTAAGGTTATGGCAGGCTGGGTCGCGCTCACGCACCGCCATGAGATCCGCGCGCGAATAGGCACCGAGCTCCTCCGACCGGATGGTATGATCGGCAATTTCGCGCAGCATTTGCTCGGGCATTTCTGCTGAGGCCAGCTTGAGCGCAATGCGGTACGACAGAGCCTGCTCCAAGCTGCTGTGATGTAAAATGCTGGAGTGGATCATAGCGCCCAAAAGCGGCTCTTGCTCCAATGCGCTTTGCGCCTGCCGCACCATTTCATCCCAAACCGGGTCGATGGATTTCAAATGCGCTGCTGTCTGTGCCATGGGTTCATCCTCTGGTTGACGCGTTCTTTTCCTACATAAGCGGATTATCAAACTTATCAACCTATGTGCAGCCGATCAACGCAATCGTCTTGACGCGTCAAATCGTGAAACGAAACTTGCGGCGCAGGCCAGGACCAAAACTTTCAGAGAGCTGCGCCACTTGCAGCTCAAGCAGACCCTGCGCCCCATCAAGCGCCTGCATCGCGGCGCTATAGCGCCATTGCGCTTGATGGACCTCTTCGAGGCGTAGCAGCTGGGCACCCGAGAATATTTTTACCTGATAGCGTTCCTGCGTTTCGGACAGGGGGATCTCTGCCAAATCCCAAGATGCCCCATCCAAGCGCGCGCGCCTGATCCAGGAAAATTCTAAATCTGCGCCATCCCATTTTTGCGCCAAATGCACCGGTGCATAGGGGCGCAGCCCGTTGCCAGCAAAGGCTGCGCTGAGCTTGCGATAGCTGTAATCAGAATAGGGCCGTGCCGCGGGACCGATTTGGAAATACTGCAGGGTATTGCGCCCGGAAGCTGCCAATTCGATCTGTTCCGGCGTGCCATCAAGCAATACAAAATAGGACCCTACAGGCCATTGCGCCGGCATCAAAGCATCACTACCCAATTGACCGCGCAAGCGGCCCGACAGTTCGTAGCGGCCCGGGGCCACAAGATCGGCCGATTGAAACTGGAAGATCTCCCAATTGTCTTGGCTGCCGTCGCCAATCGCAGCCAAATTTGCCCCGGCCAAGAGCGCCTCAGGGGTCACACCCGACAGGCTGCCGCGTGTCAGCTCCACCACAAGCGGCGCGCCGTGATCCAAAATTCCCGGCGTTGCAGCGGCCAAAGGCGCCAGTGTAACGCCCAAGACCGCCGGAGATTTTACCAAAGTGTTGAGCGTATAATCCGCATCATAGCGCGAGCTGTAAACTGCGACAGGCCCGGGCCAAGGCTCCGCGGTTGCGGCGATATATGGCGCATGTGGCAGCTCATCGCCTGTGATGAGCGGCAAATCCAGGAACAGTGGGAACACTGGCGTAATGGGTGTTGCGGCTGGCAGTTCCAGGATCCACCGCCACGACAATACGATCAAAGCTATTGAGATCCACCTCAGCAGAGCGGGTGAAATGCGCATGTGACCAAAGCGCGCCCTCCTCCTGATCCAGCAAGACCCCATCCAACTCCTGTCGGGCGAGCCGGGTGCCGGCATATTTTGCACGCACGTCTTGCAAGAAAGATTTGGCCAAATTGGCGCGATTGGCATCGGTGCTGGCGTGGGTGCTGCGGGTATTGTCGCGCGCAAGGATCTCTTTAAGCGTCGCGACATTGCGCGGGGTGGTTGTCACCAATTGCTGCGGGTTATCGCCCAAACGCAAAGAAAATTGCAGCATGTCCCAGGCCTCTTGCGGTTTTTTCCACTTGGCCAATTCATCCACCCAAGCGCAATCAAACTGCGGTCCGCGCAGGCTTTCCGGATCGGAGGCCGAATAGATTTGCGCCACAGCCCCATTGGGCCAAGTCAATTGCCGGCGCGTGGCCGACCAATGCGGCCGGCGGTCTGGCGGGGCACAAGCCAGAATGCCGCTCTCGCCAAAGACCATCACCTCACGGGCTTGATCCAAAGTCTCGCCGACCAGCGCCACCCGCGCGCAGCGGCCCGGCATTTTGGGCCGGCTGCCCTCGACCATCTGACGGATCCATTCCGATCCGGCCCGGGTTTTGCCCGCGCCGCGCCCCCCCAAGATCACCCAGGTGCGCCAATCACCTTCCGGTGGCAATTGATGCTCCATGGCCCAAAATTCGAACATCCAAGGCAGAGCGCGCAGCTCATCCTCGGTCAGCTCCTTTAGGAAGTCTTTTTGGACCCTGGGCGCGGCGGAGGCGATCCAAGCGGCGCCCAATTGACTGCCGCATGGCGTCGAAGTCGATGTCAGTTTCGCCACGGGTTTCTTTTGATTTGGACTCTTCATAAGATAATTTGACCTCAATGTTCAGCAATTGCTGGCGGGCATTGTCTAAGTCTCTGACGCATTTCACCAATCTTGCGGTGTCGGCCTCTGTGTCGTATTTGACGGCCTGTAATATCTCGACGATTTCACTGGAGTATTCCGCAACAATCGCCCGATATTTATCTCGCAAAATCACGTCACGCCCGTCGATTGGGACGGGAGTTGATTTTGTCATATGTCTGCCTCTCTTGCGCTCGGCACGACGGGCACCGCATCGCGGCATCCGTGTTCTAAAGTGGTATGTGAGGAGTTTGACCCAAAGGTGTAAAACCTTTGGAACCCAGGCGAGCGGTCACATTGACAAAGCCTTACGGCTGCCGGGTCGCTTCAATCTTGCGCCATGCCGCGACATTGCGATTATGGTCTTTGAGTGTCACCGCAAAGGCATGGCCGCCTGTGCCGTCAGCCACAAAGAATATGAAGTCCGTGGCTGCGGGTTTCAGCGCCGCCTGCAAGCTGGCCAGGCCTGGGTTGGCAATAGGCGTTGGGGGCAGACCGCGGTTTACATAGGTGTTCCACGGGGTATCTTTGCGCAGTTCACTTTTGCGCAGACCCCGTCCCAACGGTCCCTTGCCCCCTGTCACCCCGTAAATAACAGTTGGATCCGTTTGCAGCGGCATGCCCTTTTGCAAACGATTGGCAAAAACTGAGGCCACGGTGAACCGCTCATCGGCCACACCTGTCTCTTTCTCAATAATGGAGGCAAGGATCAGCAGCTCTTCCATTGTCTTAACTGGGGTGATGTCGCTGCGCTGTGCCCAAACTTCGTCAAGGCGGCGCTCTTGCGCTTGCAGCATCCGCTCGAGCAGATCTTGGCGCAGATCGCCTGCTTTGATTTCATAACTGTCCGGGGCCAACAAACCCTCTGCTGGGACCTGTGCTATATCACCGGTCAAAAAGTCGATGGTTTTAAGGGCCTCAACCACCTGCCAACTGGTCGTGCCCTCTGCGATGGCCAGCCGAATGCGCGTATCGCCTTGCCCAATCACCCGCCGATAGGCTGCCGGTTCTGCCTCCTCAGCGGGTGTAAAACGCGCAACTTCCGCATAGCTGTTGGACACCGGATCCAATTCACGCACCAAAACGGTGCTGCGCGTCACCCCGACGCGATAAACCACCTCAGTGCCACAGGTATTGCGCCCGCTGGTGGTGATTTGATCGGCAATGTCCGCCATAGAGGCCCCCGCCGGGATCAAGAAACTGCCCGCTTTCAGGCGCGCAGATTTCTCGGTGTAATCGGCGCCGATATTGAACAATTCTTTGCTTCGAACCGCACCCTCATCCCTCAGTTTAACCGCAACTTTCGGCATGGAACTGCCGGGCTCGACCTTGAGGCAGATCGCCTCTGTCAAGGGACCGGGTTTGTAATACTGCGCTTTGAGAAGCGTCATGACCCCACCAATCAGGAAGAGAAAGACGACAATCAAGGTCATTGCATTGGACGCAATGTTTCGCCACATGTTATGCAAATTTCCCGAAAACGACGCTGGCATTCGTGCCGCCAAAGCCAAATGAATTTGACAGGGCAACATTGATCTGCCGCTCAACCTTGGCATTTGGCGCCAGATCAATCGGTGTGTCCACCGCGGGATTGTCCAGATTGATGGTCGGCGGGGCGACTTGATCACGAATGGCCAGAATGCTGAAAATCGCCTCAATCGCGCCGGCCGCGCCCAACAAATGCCCGGTGGATGATTTGGTGGATGACATGGTCACCCCAGAGGCCGCATCGCCCAATAGACGCTCCACCGCGCTCAACTCAATCGTATCGGCCATGGTCGACGTCCCATGAGCGTTAATGTAGTCAATCGCCGAGGGCTCCAGCCCCGCATTCTTGAGGGCGGCCCGCATAGACCGCTCCCCGCCCTCTCCGGTTTCGGATGGGGCGGTGATATGATAGGCATCGCCAGACATACCATAGCCCAAAACCTCAGCGTAAATTTTCGCGCCGCGGGCTTTAGCATGCTCCAGCTCTTCGAGGACAACAACACCGGCCCCCTCTCCCATCACAAAGCCGTCTCGGTCAGCATCATAGGGGCGGCTGGCCTTGGTTGGGTCCGATTCTGACTTGGTCGACAGGGCTTTGCAGGCATTAAATCCAGCAATACCAATCTCACAGATTGAGCTTTCAGCGCCCCCGGCCACCATAACATCCGCATCGCCAAACATGATCAAACGGCTGGCATCGCCAATCGCATGCGCCCCAGTCGAGCAGGCTGTAACAACCGCATGGTTCGGACCCTTAAAGCCATATTTGATGCTCACCTGCCCTGAGACCAAATTAATCAAGGCGCCCGGAATAAAGAATGGCGAGACCCGCCGTGGACCTCTTTTATCGATCAACACGGCCGTCTCGGCAATGGTTTGCAACCCACCAATACCCGACCCGATCATGACACCGGTACGCTCGCGATCCGCATCTGCCTGCGGCATCCATCCACTGTCCTGCACAGCTTGCTGAGCGGCGGCCATTCCGAAGAGAATGAAATCGTCGATTTTGCGCTGCTCTTTTGGCTCTAAATAGGCATCACCATTAAAGGTGCCATTCGTGCCATCGCCCAGGGGCACTTCGCAGGCATATTTCGTAACCACATTGCTGGTGTCGAATTTCTCAATCATCCCTGCGCCGGAGTCTCCGGCGAGCAAACGCTCCCAAGTCGCCTCAACCCCATCCGCCAAGGGGGACACCATTCCAAGCCCAGTTACCACGACACGACGCATCTTGATCTCCAATTTTGATCTCTAGTCAATTATGATCTAAACCAATCGATAGGTCAGCCCCCAATTTTGAAATAATTACCGGGGGTATAAACGAAAACGGCACCCAAAGAGGATGCCGCAATCGAAATTCAAGGTGCTGAAATTAAACGGCTTCAGAGATATGCTTTACAGCGTCGCCGAAGGTTTGAATCGTTTCAGCTGCATCGTCAGGAATTTCAATTCCGAACTCTTCTTCGAAAGCCATAACCAGTTCAACTGTGTCCAGGCTATCTGCGCCAAGGTCATCGATGAAAGATGCATTCTCTACAACTTTATCTTCCTCTACACCCAGGTGCTCTACAACAATTTTCTTAACGCGGTCAGCTACATCGCTCATATCTCAGGTCCTTATTCGTTCCGGGGCTTGCGCCCGTGGTTCTCCGCACAACTTGCGGTCTTGATGTGCTTCAACATCGAAGCGGTGGATCCCCGTTTGCCACAGGGGGCCGATGTGAGCACGAGAAGGTGCAAATCACGTCGTTGAGCCGCCTATAGCACAGGATGGCCGGGGGGCAAATGTTTTGTCACCGGCAATTCCAAATAGGCAAAAAACCCCTAAAGCATGGCCATGCCGCCGTTCACATGCAAAGTGGCCCCTGTCGTATAGCCCGCTTCATCGCTTGCCAGATAGAGCGCCGCGGCCGCAATTTCGCCCGAGGTGCCCATGCGCCCAGCCGGCACTTGGGTTAAAATTCCCGCTTTTTGATCTTCTGTCAATTTATCTGTCATCGCGGTGGTGATGAAACCGGGCGCAATGCAATTGACAGTGATGCCCCGCGTGGCCACTTCATAGGCCAATGATTTCGACATAGCCACAACACCGGCTTTAGAGGCGGCATAATTGGCCTGCCCTGGATTGCCAGTTGCGCCAACGATTGAAGACACATTGATAATCCGGCCCCAGCGGGCTTTCATCATGCCGCGCATTACGCCTTTGCACAGGCGCATCGTGCTGGTCAGATTGATATCGAGAACCGATGTCCATTCGTCATCCGACATGCGCATAAAGAGGTTGTCGCGTGTCACGCCGGCGTTATTGACCAAAATATCAACGCTGCCCATAGCCTCGGCGGCCTGTTTGGGCAAAGCCATCACCGCCTCAGCATCCGAAAGGTTGCACGGTATGACGTGGGCACGAGATCCCAGCTCATCTGCCAAAGCCTGTAGCGGCTCTACCCGGGTTCCCGAGAGCGCCACGCACGCCCCTGCCCCATGCAGCGCCTTGGCAATTTCCCCGCCGATGCCACCAGAGGCTCCCGTGATCAAAGCGTTTTTTCCATCCAAACGAAACATGTGATTCTCCTAAATTCGTCTTTATTTCCAACCGGCCCAGAGACCAAAATATGATCCTTAAGCCCCTTGCAGCTTGGCGATATCTTCGGGGCTGCCAACGGCTTGGCAGGCAATAGCCCGGTCGATGCGGCGGATCATACCGGACAAAGCTTTGCCCGCGCCAACTTCCCAAATTTCCGTCACACCTTCCGCGGCCAAATAGGACATAGATTCGCGCCAGCGCACCGCGCCTGTGACCTGCTCGACCAAGAGCGCGCGTATCAGCTCTGGATCCGAGAGGGCGCTGGCGCGCACATTGGCCACCAGGGGCACCGATGGCGTGCTGATCTCCACCTGTGCTAAAGCCTGCGCCATGCGTTCCGCGGCCGGCTGCATCAAGGCGCAATGGAAGGGCGCGCTGACAGGCAAAAGCACAGCGCGTTTCGCACCGGCCTCCTTGGCCAGATCCAAGGCCCGTTCGACGGCCGCTTTATGACCTGAGACCACAACCTGTCCCGGATCATTGTCATTGGCCGCCTGGCACACCTCGCCCTGCGCTGCGGCCTCTGCCACGGCACTGACCGCTGCAAAATCCAAACCCAAGATCGCCGCCATAGCTCCGATACCCACAGGCACAGCCTCCTGCATAGCGGTGCCACGAATGCGCAGCAAACGGGCGGTATCGGCAATGGTCATCGCCCCGGCCGCCGCCAGAGCGGAATACTCACCCAAGGAATGCCCGGCGACAAAAGAGGCCGTTTCAAGTCCCAGCCCTTCCGTCTCCAAGGCCCGCAAAGCAGCCAAAGACGTCGCCATCAATGCAGGCTGTGCATTGGCTGTAAGGGTCAATGTTTCAATATCCCCATTCCAAATCAGCCCAGATAGGTCTTGGCCCAATGCGTGATCGACTTCCTCAAACACAGCTTTCGCCGCCGGGTAGCTGGCCGCAAGATCTTTGCCCATGCCGATGGTCTGAGCCCCTTGACCCGGAAAAACAAATGCCCGCATTTTGATCCTCTTTCGAAACTTCGGTTTTTCTTGGCATATCCCCTGTCACGCCGCACCGCAACGGTTTACAGCACCTATACGGCGACTGCCCCGCGCGCGGGCTGGCTCTACCGCACAGAAAAATGCGTCTCAAATGCGGGCACGGACAGCATAAACCTTGCACCTTTCCCCCAGCTGTGGCAAAGGCAGCCATCCGCAGAGAAACCTTCTCCCGTGCGGCCTCTCGTGATCAGACTGCGGTCTCAACTCTGATCTTTGAAGCGCACCTAAAAAACAGGAAAGCACATGTCATTTTATGAGCATGTCTTCATTATGCGTCAGGACCTGTCGAACACACAGGCCGAAGCATTGATCGAAGAATTTTCCAATGT
>Ga0209632_10006171_pt1 | contig 10190 bp, 9 predicted proteins | sample COG_10_FD_184754 | JGI IMG/M metagenome (GOLD analysis project Ga0209632, IMG submission 184754) | Pelagic Microbial community sample from North Sea - COGITO 998_met_10 (SPAdes) (version 2) | ecosystem: Environmental > Aquatic > Marine > Neritic zone/Coastal water | place: Helgoland, sampling...
TTTAAGAAAAAGTATTTTCAAGATGAAAACTATATTATTAAAGGTATAGATATAGAGTAAATAAATTGTAATGTTGAGTATAATAAATCCGTACACAAAAACCATTAGAATATCGTGCCCCACTAAACGTAAAGAAGGTATAGCGGAATATGAAAAAATAAAAGATAAAATTAAAAAGACAACTTTACAATACGGTGTCGCTGTTTCGACCTACCATTTTATTTTTCATACACCCATTGACGGTGTATCTGCTACTTTAGGGACAATTGCGTCGTGTATTTATGTAGACTCGTTGTCATCATACGTCGATAATATTGAAAGAATACCCGTTTTGAATAAACGATTATTGTTACCGACGTGTCTCGCACTAGCCGAATCTTTGTGGAACACATCGGAATTACCATTCGATTTTAATATGGGGGCAACCTTATTCGGATTTTTAGCGTATAAAATGGCATTTTATCAAATCGTGGCCGAAGAAATATTGATGTACAGTGAAGACCTAAGTGATATAGATCAGCTATAATAAGTATACTATAAAAAATGTCTCTCATTTACCAACTTACCAAACAAACGGTTAGTCTTGAAAGACTCGATAAACTTGACGGTGTTCTTTCGAGTTTTCGAACCGATCAATTTTCATCTGGCACACCTTCTCAAGTGTATGGGGTGAGATTGAAAACAAACTTTCCACAGGATTTAATAAAGTTCAAAAAGGAACTTAATCATATTGCGTATGTCGGTGTATCTGCATTTAACGATAAACTTCACTTAGTAGACTTTATGTATGAAGAGAAATACGAAGATGGTACTCGGATTGGTATTATTGAGCCAGTAATCCAAATGTTGGCAAAAGATGAATTGGATACTATGGTTGTTCCGCGATACGTCCCGGAAGAATGGATCGAGTTCTGGATGAATTACTTTAAAAACGAGTTTAACTGTCAAAAAACTCTTTTACAGTTTGTTGAAAAAAATAACCTTCACGGAAGCATTGACTGGACGGAACTTTACAACTCATTCCCTGAAAACATGGACTTAAAACTTAGCAACTAATGTGTAATATAATACGATGAGCCTTACTTACGAACTCCTTAAAAACTGTACCACGATTGTTGAACTTTTCGATGTTAACGAACTCTTTTCCGAATTAGCCGGTGAAAAATGTAAAGTATACGGTTTACGCGCTGATTTTGGGTACCCCGCACACCTTGTTCCTAAAAATACGTATAATTATATTGCGTATATTGGTATTTCTAATAGAAAATTAGAAACATCGTATGGTCAAGCCCAGTTTATTGAATTTTATTATGAACCTAAGGATATTGGTATTTTGGAACACTTTTTTGATATGTACCTCGAAAGTGAAAAGGAGATTCTTAAAGAATGTGGGTGTAAAGGTGATGAAGAGTTTACCGTCGAACTTTTCCCGAGTAAAATCACAAAAAAGAACCTCTCGTTTTGGAAATCGTATTTAGATGAACAATACGGTGTTAATGATAGAATTTCTTTACGTGATTTCCTTGACGATTATGAAATTAAGTACCAAATTGACCACGATCGGTTATACGATTATTTACCGGAAAATATTGACGATTTGGATAATGAAAGTGAATACATGTCGGATTCTGAATCCGAACTCGAAGAAGGTGAAATAAGAACCTAAGTACGAGATTATAAAAAAATGATAAAGAAAATGCGTCCAAACTGTGTACACGAAAACTGTCTCTGTCGCCAAGGAAAAAACGGGTTTTGTGTAAAACACCGTGAAATTGGTGAAGCCGTAGAAGCCCTTTTACTTTTAAGAAAAATAACAAACCTAAGTTGTAATGAAACAAAATAAAAAATTAATATATTAAAAATGGACGCTCTTACCACGTTAATGCAAACGCTCGACCTCAATTCTAAGATAATTTCTGAAGGCGATTATCTTAAAATGTGTGATTCGATCAAAAAGATTCACGAGTATATCAAATACGAAACGGATTCTGAAAGTGATGGTGAAGAAGAATTTAGAATTCGTCGTGTTGATATACCCATACCCTTTTCCCCGATGCCTCGTCTACCACCATTCGGGGATAATCTTGACGATCTTACGATATACGATACGGTGCCACCACCACAATCAAGACGTGGGGATTATGTACACCCCGACTTACCAGAAATACAAACACCACCACCTGTACCGGAACAGTTACGCGATTACGAACTCGAAGATGAACTTATGGAAGTAAACAGATTAATCCACGAAACGTTAAAAAAAGTGGAAAAACTAAAACATAGACGAAACGTGACGAACTTTGTTCGCCAAGGAGCTGTGAAACGACGCGCGCGGGAACTTGGCATTCGATTACCTCGATATACGGTTGGTTCACTTTTAGATTCAGGACACGACGTTGGTGATGTACGTATGTTCTTCAAGGATTACCTGGAAGACTATAACGATGATATCGATAGACAACACGAAGAATTATCCGAGACGTTAAAAGAACTCGAATACGATAAAACGGCTATAATAGACGAACTTATAAACTTTTAATCAAATATCATTTTACACCACTTTTCGTTAATGTTGCCGAAAGGCGAATACTCAAACAATAAATGTATTAACGCCCCTGAAATAATTAGAGCGCCTGTACCTTTATAGATATATTTTGTAAGACCCGTGAACAAAACCTGTAACATGAGACCAATGAAGAGTGCTTCCATCAGGACGGTGGTAAACTGACGCATTTTTTATATAATAGTATACTATATAAAAAAATGGATTACCAAGGAATTGGAATGTTAACAGTACTCGCCCTCTTTGTGGGCATCTTCATTTACACACTCGTGAATAGATCTAAAGGTTCGAATTCGAAACCACAAATTGAAATGAAAGAAGAATAAACTAAACTAATTTAAAAATATTATCTCGTGATATATAAAATGATACTCGTATTAGCTATCATTCTATTTATCATATTTTTGATTTATAGTATAAGACCCAGCAAGAGTGAAGAGTATACACTCGAGGGTCTTAAACTTTCGTGGGCGAATAAAGCGAGTATCGAAGGGGTTGTTACGAAATGGATAGTTACCCTAAAAGATTCTTCAGGAAGTGTAATTCACACCTACGAAAATAGTGATGCGGGTAACCTTAAAGACTTTACGGATGTGACCATGAACATAGTAGATAAAAAAGAGTTTGATGAAAAGATTATAGGCGATAATACACTCGAATTATACTATAACGATATTAAACCTGATACTAAATTGTATACGAAAACTGTGACGTTTACAGAAGACGATTTTGGAATGTCATTAGATACGAGTAATCTTGAAGAAATTGATGTACCCGAACCTGAAACTTTTACATACGAACTTATCATGAACAAAAAGAATGCTTCTTTAGGAATACACATTGAGTATATAAAACTCGATGGTGTTTTAGCAACAAAGGCACAAACGACTATACACAAAAATCCTAATAGAAACAATAAACCCGATAATATGTTTAGTGTTGGAAGTGGTACAGAAAATTACGCGTCATGGAACGCGAATGGTCACAATGAAGGCGATAAGATATTTACTATTGTATCTGATAAAAAGGTTGATAAAATAGATATAGTATATACACGACCTCGATATGCACCCGGTTGGATAATAAAAGAGAACGGGGTTACGAAAATTACAGAAACGTCTAATAGGGGTAATAACGCGGATCCTAGACCCGTCGTATATACGTACGATATAAAGAACGGTAAATCAACACCCTTTACAATCCCTTATCAAATCGCAAGTGGTGCTGATGGATGGTGTAATCATGCAAATGCAGTTCACCAAGACGTCCCGGGGTGTGGGCGTATATGTTCTGACCCAAGCAACACAGGACGTAAAGATAAGAATACATGGGGATCGTGGGATAAATATCCAGGTAGTGTCGATTGTACCGCGGCTAAACTTGATGAGGTGTACCAGTACCTCTATGGTAAACGTAGTTTGAGGGTTGGTAAAGTTAGTGGAGCTGAAGAGATGGATTTGACGGGTGGATTTAAATGGTACTATTACAAAGGTTCGTACTTTTCGGATATAAGTTCATTTAGTGGTAAAACTCCTACGAAGCAAGGTGACAATGTTACCGATTTTAGTAGTAAACATAAGGCGACGAGCGGACATTTACGAAACGATGGTAATGAAGATAACTATGCCGTTAAATGGGAAGGTTATTTCGTACCTAAAAAGACGGGTAGCCATAAATTCTGGACAGAATCTGATGATATGAGTTATTTATACGTAAATAGAGGAGGGTCACTCACAATGGTTGTTAATAATGGTGGTTTACATGGTATGGTAAAGAAAAATGGTTCAATCAATTTAACAGCGGGTAAAAAATACCCTATTAAAATATACTTTAGTGAAAAGGGTGGTGGTGATGAACTGAAAGTGTGGTTTCAGGGACCAGATATGAATTCAGCTACACACAATTTTAGTGGGTATATGGTAAAATAATAGATATTCAAAAAAAATATACTACTAATAAAAGAAACACCGAGATGGCAAAATCAGTTGCTATACTCGGACTATTTGCTTTATTAGTTGTAATCATTGTCGGTTTGGCCGTTTACTTTACTACTAAAAAAAGTGGTGATGGAGAAACATCAGACAAACCCGAAATTACACTAGATGCCGCATCTAAAAACTTAAACCCGCGTGGTGATGATACCGACGAAGACGCGACGGTAGATACATCAGAAGGATACAAAATTGAATATGCTACAGGTGACGATTCAGGAAACGAAAGTATTGATTTGAAAATAACATGGACGACGGGTATGGGTTTTGATGCAGTATCAAAACTTATTTTTAGACGTGAAATTGGGGGTAACAAAGTTCAGGAGGATATAGTTTACGATTCAGGATCAGGGATCGAAAATAATAGTAACGGTCAAATAACATTTAAAGGTACGGAATTAACAGATTCGAGTAAAAGTGTCGTTGGTGTGAATAAGGTATCTGTTTGGTATAATAGTGTAAGTGACGATACGTTTTTAGTGGATACGGGTGACCAGATCAAAATCGAACAAAGTGATATTGATACAACCCTCAATTTAACTGAAGTCCAGGAAGTTGCAATTCCAATTACAATCGCGAGTGATTCGTTTAAATTTGAAATATTAGGTAAGGAAACGCTCTATTTAATCGAGGAGTTTCACATGTGTTTTAAAATGAAAAATTTGGATGGTGGTAAAGTTCAGTTTACTAATTTAATTACTGGTAATGCCGACAAATTATGGGATAATACTGATGCATATAGACTTAAAAAGTATAAGGATGGGTACATGTTGGGACACCCAGACAATAACAGGGAAGAAGTTTTGGTAAGAAAAGTATTAACAAAAGATGATATTGATTTCGGTCGTAAATTTATTAATCATAAACCAACGTTTAAAAAATTAAACGAAATGAATAAAGACGAGTATGCACGCGCACTGTTCCATTTAGAACCTGTACGTACCGCTATACGTTCGGATCAGAATGAAGGTAAAATGGGTTCTGGTGCGGAATATCTATCACCCGGTGGGAAGTTTACGTTTAAACAACACCCTAACATGATATCTTTACACATTTATGATCACACACAGAAAAACGATGTATGGGCATCGGCAAAGGCACCCGATTTTAATAAACCATGTGATACGGCTAGAATACAAGGTGACGGTAACTTTCTTATGAAAGTAACGGGGTCTCAGGATGATTGGGGGTACAGGAGTGATACGTCGCAATGGGGTACCGGTAATGGTCCATATAGAGTTGTTGTTGGCGATAATGCAACCGTTGCGATTGTGAAAAAAAATGGTCAGGTCATTCACTATGTCTTCCGCGCAAAACCGATTAGTATTGCAATGACAGGTGGTGGTGCCCCTAAATGGTATTCTTGGGCGGATCCGATGAACAGGTTTAGACATAATGGTTTAGCGATAATTCACGACCGTTGGTATAAGAAATGTGAAATCGACCGTGGTCGGGAGCGATGCGAAACTGGGGTGATTAAACTTGACAATGGTCGACACGCTAAAGATTGGGGGTACAAATGGGTTGCATTTACATTATCCGAAGGTAATGCTGGACACCATTACGAATTGTTTGGTGTCCACTCTACATATGGTACAAATTATGTATACTTACCCGATGGGGCGTGTGATATACAAAGTAATCATGAGATAGTAAAAGGTGCGGGTGTAATAACGGGTCAAAAATCTGATTCGACTGCGTCTACATCATATAAGGGTCCCGAACATACGAAACTTGCGGGTTACGTTACGTGGAAAATATACTATATTCCAAGTTTACCTTTGGAAGGGTATATTCATAAAAACAATCAACATGATATAATACAACCAAGTGGAGACCAAATAAAAGAAGAACACTTCGGAGCTGAACAGTGTCGAACACGCGCAAATGAGTTTGACGGAACAAACGCATTTGTTTATAGATCATATAGAAGTGATACCGATGAATGGACACATACATGTGCACCAGTTAAGTTATTTAACGTAAATAATTTGAGAGGGAACGTGAATTACGAAACCAACCCTTCGCGTCATGAAACTGGGTGTACTAATCCATTAAAAAATGCACGAACGGCGTGTACGACTGCGATCGATGTACCAGAACGTGGTGGTACCTATAAAGGATCAGTTAGATGATAATTAATATTCAAAAAAAATATACTACTAATAAAAGAAACACCGAGATGGCAAAAAAAGGTGCCGTACTCGGACTATTTGCTTTATTAGTAATAATTATAGGGATAGCTTTGGCTGTTTACTTTAGTACTAAAAAAAGTGGTGAAGAAACACCAGACAAACCCGAACTTACATTCGACGCAAATGCTAAGAAAACAATCAACCCACAGGAGGCTGAAGATAATGGTACCCAGGAAGGGTACGCGATAGAATATGCGGAAGGGGACGATTCAGGTAAATTTATCGATCTTACATTATCATGGACAAACGGACAAGGTTTTGACTCTGTAAACAAACTTATATTTACACGGTACGTGGGTACAACAAAAATCCAGGCCGACCAGGAAGTTACAGAAGAATCTGCGTTATCCGATTACGGTACCGGTTCCGTTACATTTAAAGGTGTGGACGTTACATCGGGTGTCGATGTTAAAGGTACAAACATAATTAAAGCGTATTATAACGAAGTCAAACCAGATAATTTATTAGCAACCGCGGAACTTGATATTTCCGAGGACGATTTCAGTTATACACTTGCGGGACCATTCGGTGATCTCGACGTTAAAGTTACCATTAGTAGTGAAACGTTTAAACTTACAAAATCTGTAAAGAAAACGTATTACCAAATTTCACATGCACCAGGTCGATGGTTTAACGTGAATCAAAATAGTAATGGTACTATTAAATTTAAATTTGATGACGGTACGTTTCTTAAGTTTGGTGATAAGGATACGTTCAAATTAGTAAAATATAAAAATAAAAAAATGCTTACAACCCCAGACGGCAACGTTTGGGTACCTAATAAACAAGCGTGGAAACCAGTAAGTAATCTTGGAAAAGACGATTTTAGGTTTGCACAGTGTGATTTGCTTGGTGCAACTACAATAATGAGTAGTGATGAACTATTAACCCCAAATGATAGTAAGTTATGGAAACCACCAAACGGTGAATGGCGAGCCGTGTACCAAAACGACGGAAACTTTGTCGTGTATAAAGAAAACGATTCAGCAAATACTGTTTCTGCATATACAAGTTCGAATGGAAGTACTAAATTAACACTGAGTGCGAACGGTAATATTGCATTTAAAAAAGCTGATGATACTCTTGTTAAGAGTTCAGGTGGACATAAATTTTCTACAAAACAAGGATTAAAACCACCTTTTCGATTTATTGTTTCGGATTTTGGTGGGTTACACGTTATATCTAAGGAAGGTACGGAAGTTATGAGCCATTCAAATCAATTTTTTGGACCCTATTCTAATTATTATAAAACACACACCGGGGACTTGTGGGGGTACGATCTAGCTACACACCACGGGTCTACCTTTGGAGAATGTGCATCAGAATGTGATAAGAATTTATATTGTGCTGGATTTACATATCTACATAAAAATAAATCTTGTTGGAGTAAAGGGTACGATGCGCGTATTTTAGGTGTGGCATCTAATAATGATCAAAATGCCGATAGATGGTCTAATACTAAAGAGAATGGTGGAACTGAATGGATTGATGGATATCAATATTATCAAAAGAAAATCGATACCAATTGTTATGCAGATCGATATAGTGATTTAAAATCAGCTTTCGGTGACAACGGACTATCTTTAAGGAATCATTATAATAGTAGCGGTATTACCGAAGGGAGAGATCCAACGTGTGATACAACACAACCTGTAAATTCGAAAAAAGGGTATTATGCCGATCCAGATGTGAAGTATTATTCAAACGAGTTCGATACGACTAAGAGTGTTGGTTGGGAGGGGTGTAAAGATGCCGTTAAGGCGAAAGGGTTTGAGATTTGGGGTGTTAGGGGGGCTAATAATCAAAGTAATTGGTCCAATACATGTTTTGGGTATAAAAAGGGTGCTGCGGCAACAGAATTAGAAGGGGGGCAATCTCCTCTTCATCACTTCGTTGGGTGTGTCAATGGAAAAACTTTAGAGTCTGGGTGTACACAATAAATAAACAAAACCTAAGTGAAATAAAAATAGTCTAAAAATATAAAAACCAAAATGTCGGATTCTATTGAAAATATTCTTATCGGTCTCGTTCGTGATTCGAACAACCACATTGATAAAATAAACAGCAGCGTCCTTTCCAACAATAAGTTATTACAAACACTTGTTGAAAAGGTTACAAAAATCGAAGAAGAGAATAAATATCTTCGTGAAAAGATGGATTCGGTTATCGAAACAAATATACTTTTACGTGAAAAGATCGAACACTTGGAAAAACCAATACCTGTACAAGGAAAGAAAAAAGAAAAAGTTCCTAAAGAACCTAAAATCGAGTGTTCAGCAATGACGGCTAAGGGACACAAGTGTACGAAACCATGTGTACCCGGTGAAACATGTTGTACATTACACACGAAAATGAACAACAAACCACCCGTTGAACCAAAAAAGAAACGTCCGATTCTAAAGAAGAAAAAGAAAGAGGTTCCCGTACACAATCACAAACCTGGTGAATTACCAACTGAAACGTGTGAACTATGTGAAACCCACGGTGATATATTTGATCCTGATATGCCCGATTCGGAGTTTGAGGAATCTCAGGATGATGGTGATATATCTATAGAGGAAAAGTTACGTAAAATGCTTGACGAAGAAGAGATCAAGTCTGAATAAAAAATACAACATTTATTGAATATAGACATGAAATAAAAACCCATATATACTACACTTACCACAATTTATAAAACTCAAAACAAAAACTTTTTTTATTTTATACAAACTCCTTCATCGACTTTGTTCAATATTTTTAAAAATAATTTATACTTTATTTTATTTTATTTATAAAAGAGTTTGAATCTATTATGGTTTGCATTTCTTTTCTTTCTAATACACCCGCAACACACAATTCCTGCCACTGATGTAAAGAAATCTTGGATTTCTGTAATTCCTGTATTGATTTCTCATTTTTGTATAAGATTCTATCATTAAGTTTTTCATCAGCTGCGCGCATCAAATATAATGTCATGGACATGATATCAGCTTCAGTGAATGTACCTTCACTAATATCACTATCTGTTTCAGATCTTTCCAAAAAGTTTTTGGAGAAACACATTCTAACGAGTTTTCTAAGTTCTTCGAAGTCTAAATCGCCTTCTCCACTTTCATCGGCTTCCTTGAATACCTTTGATGCTACACACGCTTGGGCGGCATATTGTGCAGCTTCCTTAGCGACGTCAAACTCTTCTTGTATAATACTTTTGTATATCGGTGACTTTTCTTTCATCAAGTATTTAGCAACAAACCCAACAACTGATGAAGCGACACCCAAAAGAACCAAACCTGAAGTCAATTGGAGTAGAACAAATACGTAATTGACTTCACCCACTAAACCACTTTGTTGAATATCAATTAAAATACCATACCTGTAGAAGTCTGTATATATACCGTTAGGTTGACCCGTTGTTAAATTAACAGGATTGTTTATATCAAAAATTGTGGTGTTTGGTAA
>Ga0209632_10006174_pt1 | contig 10187 bp, 5 predicted proteins | sample COG_10_FD_184754 | JGI IMG/M metagenome (GOLD analysis project Ga0209632, IMG submission 184754) | Pelagic Microbial community sample from North Sea - COGITO 998_met_10 (SPAdes) (version 2) | ecosystem: Environmental > Aquatic > Marine > Neritic zone/Coastal water | place: Helgoland, sampling...
AGACCCAGAGTTAGACCCAGAGTTAGACCCAGAGTTAGACTTAGACCCAGAAGAGGAACAATATTATGAAGAGGAAATATCAAATGAGAATGAATCAGAAAAGGAAGAAATACAAAGTCAAATGAGTGAAGCAGATGATATAATTATTTTCAATAAAAAAAACAGAATTTATGCGACACAATTTGAAGAACGCGACATAGAATCAGAGATTTATACGATTGAAGACCAATTAATAAATTTACAAGATGATATATTAGCATCAATTCCTACCGAATCAAGAACAAATACGGTGCAAAACAATATAAATATTACATTAAATCGTTATAAACAATTACGTGAAACATTTTCTACAATAGACGAATATAATATTGTAACTGGAAAAATAAAGAGAACCGCAAAACATAAACCGTTAAGTGATTATTTCAATAATTTCAATAAACAGTTATATTGGTTGATTCCGATAGTTACAAATGTGAAAAAAATATATAGTAATGAAATGTCAAATGATACATTTCACAAATCAATAGATTTATTTGGAGACTTAAATGAATTTATAGAGAAGAAACATAATTCAAATGAAGGGATGTTAATGGATGAATCAAGATATAATAATTATAATAATTTAGTTCATGAACATTACAAACCATTTGATAACGTTTTTGATAAAAAAGATGTAATAATGAGTAAATCGGTTAATCTTGATATGCATGCAATGATAGACAATGGCAATTTCGCATCGAATACAATTAATTACAAAAATTTGTCGAATAAGAGATTTGTATTTGATAGATATACAACAGGATTAACGCAGCATGATACTGAATCAAAATCAACAGATACAAATTCTTGTAAGCATGTTATATCAAAAGTGATTAATATGACACCACATGATGTAATGGATATAAAATCATTTATTTCGTTACCAGAACCAATAATCCAATTTTCAAAAATAAATTTACCTTCTACAAATATTATGAGTAAATCTTTACTGAATCAAATATTTGTTCAATATTGGAAAATATTTAATGAGAAAACGTTATTAAAAAAGTATAATATAAATTTATTGGATAATGAAGATAGTTTAATGAAAAAAAATGAAAATGATGCGTATATATTTCCATCGACAATATTCAAGAATGCATTAACTCAGTACCAATTAAATATGACACAACAAGAAATAGAGTCGATGAATATGTCTGAATATGAAATTTATCAGAATTTTATAGATAGAATAATACCAAAGACTAAATTTATTTTCAACATGATGAAAGAGTATATGAATGATAAGCTTACATTTCATTCTGTATTGCAATATTTAGAACCATTTTTAATTTATTCTGATGATATAACATATAACCAATATAAAGGAATTAAATATTTCATAACAAAAAAAATACAAAAATACAATGAAACATTTATAGACAATAGGAAAACGTTTGGATTTTTTAAAAGGAATGTAAAAAGTAAAGTAAATATTCAACACGTATATTCATTATTTCATTTGCTTACATTGGATTTAAAATTCAATCCTGAGATGGATATAGATTTTATTGATAATACTGTTGAGTTACAATATGGTATAAATGATTATAAGAAAATAACGAATTCTGAATTCTATAAGAAAATAATGTTGAAGGATAATTTGAGGTTATACACATCAATTTTATCTGGACAAAATTTACAATTAACGTATCCAAATGATTTTACACCTTTTTTCAAGAATGAGAAGGAAAAATTAAAGGAGAAGAATAGTAATAAATCTGAAATATGTAAAGATATAATAATTGCAAAACGGTATGTCACAATAGATAATCTAGAAAAGGATAATAAAAGAGACATTATATTTGATAGAAAATATGACACAACGAATTATAATTTATTAGACAACTACGAAAAGAATGTGAATCAAATGACAGAAGAAGCGTTGAGAGAATTTGTTAAACAGGATTTGATAAATAAGCAGAAAATAGATGATAATAGTGCTGATGAATTAATGACAGATTTATTGAATGGTTATAAGTTGATTAAACCTGGACATTATGCAATTCTGGAGAAACAAGAAATAGGTGGTGTAGGGAATAATCGTTTTATATATTACAAGCGTAACAAAGAAAATGTTTGGCAAATAGATAATTTATTAAATGAAAGAAAAGGTAATTTGGTTGAACCAACTTCTTTATGTAACGTTCAAGAGATGTGCATTGTATCCGAAAATAAAACAAAAAATATATTAAATAATGAATTAAATATGCCTTGTAATGAAATGACAAAAAATAAGTCAGAATTGAAGCAATCTTTATTGGAAAATATGATAAACGAATTTGATGAAAAATATAATAAAAGCAAAAAGCAACATGAAGAAGAATTGTTGGCTAAAATTGAGAAAAATTGGAATAATTTACCAAAACTTTCAAATATTCGAACATTGACTAAATTCAAATATAACGATTTTAAGCACAAATTAATACAAAATGATGATATCAAAATTAATGAAAATATGTCACCATATCAAAAAATACTTGATTTAATATTAACCATACCTGATATGGTAAGAAAAAGTCAATATATATTGAAATTTAAAGACAAATATTTGAGAGGTTATAAAATGTATAATTTTTATGAAGATGGAGAGGAATTTAAGGGTGATAATTTTTATGAGAATAAGAATAAGAATGAAAATGAATTCTGGTTGTACTGTAAGAAATCTGATACACCATTGTTACCATTTTTCAGATATGAAATGGCTCGCTTTTATTTAGAAAGTTATGATAATTATATAGGTTATATAAATTATTTGAAACAGAATTATGGACGCTTAAGTGATGATGGTGATTGGTGGATAGATAAAAATACACAATGGCAAATCATTGAAATTGATTTAGACGATGAAGAAGGTTTTGAAAATGATCGAAAAGTAGAAACACGAGGAGTGATAGAAGAAGACACTGGAAATATGATTACACTTAAAAAAGAAACTAAAATAATGTCGTTACAAAATACAATGGTAATCAATATTATTAATGCGTTAGCAATTTCAATGGGAATCAATATTGAGAAAGAAAAAGAACATATTATAAATTTAGTGGATGAATATATACGAAATAATGTTAAACCTAAAGCACTATATGATGAAGAAAACAAAAAAGTAAATAAAAAGAAAAAATCTTATGAAGAATATTTCAATATAAAATTAATGTTTTTTACACTCGCATCATATTTAGTTGTTGTTCAAACCATGATTCCAGCACCTAAAACAAGAAAAACACATCCCGGTTGCATTCGTTCGTTTAGTGGTTATCCTTTATTCGAAGATAGTGATTATAGTATGATTGATTATGTATCTTGTATTGCGTATGATATTAAAACATCAACCTCGCCCTGGAATGCATTAAATCGCCTTAAAAAAGAAGCAATATTTAAAAATATAAAAGAAAAGATTGAAACATTTTTGGTGAAAAATATTTTGATTAAGCGACGTATATTCCAGAAGAAACAATATTTTGTAAATAAAGCACTCTTTAAGACAAATATAGATACATTAGATGAATTACCTGAACAACATAAAATTGAAAATTGGGAATCGTTTTTACCGCCTTTGAAGAGTTATTCAATTAAAGAAATTGATAATATAAGTGATTTATTCAAAAATGAATTAATACGAAATTTGAAGACCGGTTCAAAAGAACAACGAAAAAAAATATTGGTTATTCAAAGTAAAATAATATATTTTTCGCTTTTATTGCAAAAGAAAATCAATAATGTTGTAATTGGTGAAGAGGCATTAATGTATTCTTCAAAAGGTGAAAAGTTTTTAGAAAATGCATGTTGTTATGATAATTTAAATAGCACATATGTTTATTTTAAAAATAAAGATAAAAATATACATAAATATAATAAAATTGTTAAAGATTTGGGTCAAATTTTAGATGATATATCATCATATAGTAAGTCATCCATTTTAATAAGTAATATCGATACAAAAAATAAATATCCGTCCGTGTCTAATAAACAAAACCAATCTACTATTTATTCAGCCTTTATCCATTTTTGTAGATTTAATTATGATATTCCTATACCTCTTGATTTGCAACCAGTATGTCATAGAAAACCAAATTATGATATTTATTCAAGGTCTGATAATTTATTTGCCAAAATTCAAAGACTTAAAGAAGATGGTTTCGATTTCGATTTAGAAAACTTTCTGCGACTTATGAAAAGTGTTCATAAAAACAATAGTATTTTTGTAGATTTAGACGAACAAAAAATTTCTCCATTATTTCAGTTGATACGTTCAATTGAAAATTTTGTTGATGAAAATGAAACACAAGAAAATGTATTTTTGAATATTAATAATAATGAGTTTATTGAAAAAATACGAGGTGTAATAAATAATGCTTTTATAGACGATTTTTTTGTAAATTATATCGATTCAACTGAAATAGAATCATCGGTTATTTTGAATTCGTTCTTATATAAAAATATTGAATCTATGAAGAAAGAAATAATTGATTTTTTGAAGAATAATTCTCAGAGAAGCAATTTAAGAAGCATAAGGAACAATATGGAGAATTATAATAAGTGGAAATTGGAAACTAGTTCATATGAAAAAATGAATCTTTATAGAAGTTATATTCATTATTTTAGTAATCTTTTCCCATTAATTATCAAGAATCGGATAATCTATGATTTACCTAACTCTCATTATAAAACATTTTCGCACAATCATCGTTCAAAATTAGATACAAAGGTCCATGATTATTATGACAATTTAAAGCAATTTTATAATATGGTCGAAATACAAAATATAATTGACAAAATTGAATATGATTCTCAACCTGTTTTACAAATAGTGGATAGTTTATGCTGCTATGCGTCGATAGATAACTTAAATTCGCCATTCAATTTCGAAACTTGTAATCTAATTTTAGAATATTTCTTTATAAATATTTTATTCCAATATCAAAAATTATGTGAAGACCCAACTATGATTCAAAATATACAACAAGAATCTAGTTTTGACATTGATATAGAAATGAATGACATTACTAGTGGGTTAGATAATTTATTGATTGACCGATATGATAATGATGGTGATAATGATAATGATAATGATGATATTGAATTAAATATTGATATAATTGAGGGCAATAAAAAGGTCGTTAAGGAAAAAATTGCAACATTAATGATGACTTATTTATCGATATATAATGGTCATAAAAAAATAGTGGATAAATCATATGAAGATATTCAGAATTATATATTTAATTTGAAAGAAAAGGAGAAAAATCTCATTACGGATAGACAAGAAATGTTGGAAGGTGAAGAAAAAGATGTAGATGCCCTAATGAAAAAACATAAATTGGGTGTATGGGGTAAAGGATTGAATAAAGGTTTGACTCAATATGTGAGAGAAGATTATGATGATGACCGTCAATTTAGAGACACTATGAATGAAATTGAAAACAAATTGAATAATAAAAATGATATCAATAATGATACAACCGGGTTATATGATGTTGATGTATTTGAAGAATATGATAATATACAAAGGGAAAACGAAATTGAACAAGAAGAATATGATATGAGCCATATTGGCGATGATGGTGATATCTTATATGAAGATAACTATAATGAATATGATTTTTAGATAGAATAAAAAATCTAACTACTTGTCTTGTATATTCATCAATTAACTAAAATTTGAATTAATAATCATAATCATAATCAATTTTTATTAAAGATAAATATGTATGTATAATAAGCAAAATGTTAAATGAGGGTCATATACTGCCATCACTAAATGCAACACAAAAACCGCCAGCCATTGCTATCAACACATAATAAATTTAAAACTATTTAGTATAAAATATAATATATATATATATATTATATTATGAAAAAATCATATAAAGGAAAAGTAGAAAGAAAAAGAAAAATAAATACATTTAAAAAACGTATAATAACAACAAAACAAAAACCAACAATCAGGAAAAAGTATAATAAACCCAAAACTAGAAGAAGAAAAAATAAAAACAAAACTACAAAGAAAAAGTATAAAAAACAAGTGTATAAGGGTGGTGGTGGTTTAAAATTTCCGAAGTTTCCGAAGTTTCCGAATGGTTTAACTTATAAAAGAATAATGGCTGCACCGGTTGGTAAAGAAAAAAATACAGTACTTTATGAAGGAAAAACAATGGCTAGAACCGACACTAGACATGGTGAAGGCAAAGAATTTGATTTTTACACTCAGCGTTTAGTATATTCAGGAAATTGGAATTGGGATGTGCGACACGGTTTTGGCACAAGTTATCATAAAGCTAATCCTGGTATTAATCCTGGTCATGAATTTAAAAAATATGAAGGAGAATGGAAAAAAAATAAGCGACATGGTGATGGCAAACTATATTCAATTATACAAAATTATAAATATAGTGGACCCCCGGAAAAAACTGAAAATGGTACAACATTTTATAAAATAATTAAGTATGATAGAGATAAAAATAAAAAAATTATTTCTAGAGAAAAAGCACCTAAAGGCATACTTTATGAAGAAAACCTAGGAAGATATATAAATATAATATATGATGGAAAATGGGAAAAAGGTTCTGCTAATGGTCAAGGCATAGAATATTATGAAAATGGAAATAAAAAATATGTAGGACAATGGGAAAATGGTAAAAAACATGGTAAAGGCATACTTTATGATGAAGATGGGAAAACAAAACTATATGAAGGACAATGGGAAAATGGCGCGAAAAAAAAGACATAGACTAGAGTATTAGAAACCAATGGTATATTATACATAACCGAACCTACGAAACGATGGTCGGATATAAATGAACAAGGTGTAGTAATAGAAGGCAAAGAGGCGTTTAAGTTAATATCAGAATTAGAATCAAATAATTTTCATATTAAGAATAAGGATAAAATGATTGCCAAGTGTGAAGAATTAGTAGTAGTTTAAAATTTATTAATGTAAATAAATAGTTAGTTAGTTAGTTAGATAAGGTTTCCATAAGGATGTGTAAAAGTCATAAGACTTTCCTTTTTTACTTAACTACCTAACCAGAATTCAAATTGACATTCGCTATTTGGGGTTTGTTCTATTCCTTCAATAAAACGATGATCACAATCTAAAAATAACTCTTGGTTCATAAGTTCTGTGAAGATATGTTTATAAGTAATTTTACCATTTTTTGGACGATTAATAATAAAGAAGTCAGTATTACGGTGAGCATAACGATAACAATAGCATCGGTAGTCTGATTTAATTACAATAGTATCTTTTTCTGATATTATTTCATCCATTTCAGCTAGACGAATCGCAATAACGAACCGTATATCGGGGAACATTTCATTAATTATTTCATATTCTTTCATATATTCTTCATCATCAGAGTCAGAGTCAGAAACAATTTGACCAGGTTCATATTTCGTTTTCATTATATTATATTATATTGTATTGTATTGTATTGTATTGTATTGTATTTTGTAGATATGTGTTTAAATAATTTACAAGAATAAATAAATGAAAAATGGAAAATGAAAAATGAAAAATGAAAAAATGAAAAATGAAAAATGAAAAATGAAAAATGAAAAAATGAAAAATGAAAAAACAATAATAGATTATTTAATTTAATTTAATTTAATTTAATTTAAATAATATAATATAATTTAAATAATAATGATGGGATTTAATCGTAATTTTGCAAAAAACCAAACATTGTTATTATCGGTAGTTTTATTTTTATTAGTTTTTTATTTAGTGAATTATTTGAAACCGAGATTTCTTTATAATACAAACGGTTCAATAAGGCAATTTGGGATAGGATATAAGAACAAAACGATATTTCCGATATGGATAATGGCGATATGTCTGGCAATTTTATGTCATGTATTTGTCTTAGGTTTAGTAAAATTTTATTAAAAAAATATAAGTCTATAATAAATGTTTATATTTTTATGTATGATATTTGTGGTAGTAAATGTGTTTCGATATTTATATTATATATGTTATTAGATTTAATAATTTTATAACTCTTCTGTATTTCTAAAAGAATTTTTAATTTTTTCGAAAACTGTTTTACAATTTGCGATACATTCTTGTAGATGACCGTTAATAATAGAAACGTCATAATCATCACCATAAGCAACACGTAATATGCTAAAATCATCATGAGGGTGTTTTTTTTGGAAACCGCAAAATGAAGCAATATTAGATTCATAATATTTTGTATGGAAAGCGTATTCAATAACCTTACCCAGTGTGTAATCTTGGTTGGTCAAAATAATATCGTAACAATTGGACATTGTAGTAATACTTGGTGTAATTTCGATGGTTTGATTAACAAATTCTTGATTCAATTTATCCAGATTCATAAGTAATACATCGCAAGCAGCTTTAACAATTTGGGTATTAGTGTAACTTCCGACAGTTTGAATAGTGAAGTTAAATGAATCATTTTTTACAACACGTTTGCCGTCAAGGAGTAACCAATTTTTGGTTTCATAATCTATTTCTTTGCCTTCAGCGGCCCATTCTTGTTTTTTGATATTTAGAACCTTTATTTGTTTTTCTTGGTCAATATCAAATCCATAAGCACAATTAGAGACAACATTGAACATACCATCATCACGAGCACTGCTAATAATGAAATCGCAAACAAGATGTAGATGGTCACCACTGATATTTTCACCGATACGGGGACGCAAACGAGCAAAATCAATAAAATCTCCTGTGAGGGAACTAGGAGGGAATATTTCATTAACAAGGTCTTTAGACATGAGTGAGTTGTCTTCTTTTTTTCTTATATTAAAATCTTGAGTAGTAATAATCATTTTAGTGTCGCTGGTATTTTCCAGATTAACTTCTAAATAGAATTGTTCGAAGTTGTCAAAATTTATAGTATTGGAAGACATATGAATAGGGATACAACTGAGACGTTGCTTAATAATTTCATTATTTAAGCGAGTTGTGTTTGTAAAAACAGTGCATTTAGATTCTGAATAAGGAGTAGTTTTAAATACTAATAGAGGTATATCGGAAGAAATAGTTCGTCTAATAGCGTTGGCGAAGCTGACATTTAAATTTGATACATTGAAAGATTTCAATTCGTATTCAGAATTTTGGCTAGAGTTGAAAGTGATAATTGGATTCATTTTATATATAATATAATATATTATAAGAGATATCATTTAAATATTATTCATTTTTTATTTTTATTTTTATTTTATTATTTAATTATTTTTATTTTTATTATTTAATTATTTTATTATTTTATTATTTTTATTTTATTATTTTTATTTAATTATTTTTATTTTATTATTTAATTATTTTTATTTTTATTTTATTATTTAATTATTTTTGATTATTTTTAAATTTCCATTTATAAAATAAATCATTTACGTAAAAATTAGTTTAAAAAATAAAAGATTAAAATAATTATAATTTAGAAAACAAACAATGAGTTACATATTATATTATAGTAATTATTGTCAATATTCAAAAAATGTTATACAGAATGTTTCTAAAAATCCATCTGCCAATAAAGAGGTTCATTTTATTTGTATTGACAAGCGGAATGTTGAAAAAGGCAAGACATTTATTATACTTGAAAATGGACAAAAAATAATAATGCCTGAGAATATTCAGAAGGTTCCATCTTTGCTTCTGATAAATGATGGATTTAGAGTGATTGATAACGCCGAACATATTATAAAATTTTTTCAACCTCGAAAGCAGGAAGAGATAAAACAGGCAACAATGAATAATATGGAGCCGGTTTCATTTGGATTTGAGTCTTGTGGGTCATCGATAGTATCTGACAATTATAGTTTTTTGGACCAAGATCATAAGCAAATGGAGGCAAGAGGAAATGGTGGTATGAGGCAGATGCATAGTTACATGTCGTTAAATGATAATGTAAGTATTTGTACGCCTGAGGACGAAGTAGATTACAATAATGGACCCAAAACGAGCGAAAATATTACGATAGACCAATTGGTGCAGCAACGAGAAAGTGATTTTAATATGATGGCTCCAAAACGATAATTAAAAAACAAAATATAAGTATAAAATCAATTTAAATATAATTATATAATACAAATAATATAATTATATGACTAATATGAATACTAATATGAATACTAATAATACTAATAATACTAATACTAATGCTCAATTAGTT
>Ga0209632_10006179_pt1 | contig 10176 bp, 8 predicted proteins | sample COG_10_FD_184754 | JGI IMG/M metagenome (GOLD analysis project Ga0209632, IMG submission 184754) | Pelagic Microbial community sample from North Sea - COGITO 998_met_10 (SPAdes) (version 2) | ecosystem: Environmental > Aquatic > Marine > Neritic zone/Coastal water | place: Helgoland, sampling...
ACATTCGTTGTTACAGACTCTTCTACATTCGTTGTTACAGACTCTTCTACATTCGTTGTTACAGGTTCTTCTACATTCGTTGTTACAGGTTCTTCTACATTCGTTGTTACAGGTTCTTCTACAAATTCCTGTATAAGTTCCTTACTACTTGGTTTTTCTTGTGTTTTTGCCTGGTTTTGATTATCTATTTTGATTAAACAATTATTTAAAAAATTGGTCTCCTCTATTACCATAACTTGCTTTAAAGCAATATCTAAATTAAAACTTTTGCTTGAAAATTTAATTCCTTTTATTTCTAAAAGAGGGATAATTCTTCTACCGCCATTTAATATTTCGGGGTCGACTTTATTTTCGTTCTCATCATAACAACTAAATTCATGAAGTGGTTTATTTATATTAGACCCATGTATATATGTTCTAATTAACTGAAATTTTCCACTTTTATAGATACGAATTGGTGGTGTAAATGCGGAATCAATATCTTCCATTTCCATTTCGGTGTGAAACCATAGCTTGCGCTTGTTAAAAATAAGTAATTGTAGAGATTCAATCAATTTCTCAATCCACGCTAATATATCCTGGTCTTCATTTGTATACATTAAATCACAATATGCTTTTTTACCAGAACTGATAATACCTTGTTTAGTACCACAACTGGGAGTTTGTAAATAAAGAGGACCAAAATTATTTGTAATTTTAGTAAAATAAGAGCCACCTTGAATAACAGTGGGTTGTGCTAAAGCAATATTTTCGAAGTTAAAATTATCACTGGGATATATTATCGATTCCATTAAAATTTTTAAATATTTTTTTCCATGTAAAAACACGCAAAAAATGCGCAATTATAATACTTACTATTACTATTATGGCGACACGATTTTTAGATGAATGTCTTGAAATGTTTAAAAAAGATGAGATAAAGAAAGAAGTTCGAAAATTTTGTATTCCATTGATAGAGATGGTTTTACAAGAATTGTATCCATATATTTATCTATCTATTATGTTTGTTATTATTAGTTTTTTTCTAATTTTAGGAATTTTTATGTTGCTTCTTAAAAGTAAGTTAAGAATACAGAATGATTGAAAATAACATGTTAATATTATAAACCAGTTGTTTATTTGTTATATTTTTTAGGAATTTTTCGAGGACAATTAAAAGTAAAATAGTTAATTAAATAGAACAAAGTGCGTTAATAAGAGATTTAGGAAATAATAACTTTTTCTTATACTATACTATAATGGCAAGTACCAGAAAAGTAGGAAAAGTATCAAAAACCAGAGCTCGCAGCTATAGACGCAGAGGAAGAGTATCTCCCTGTAAAAACAAAGGACCCGCTGTATGCAGAAGCTTATCTTCATGTAAATATTCCAGTGGAAAGAAACGTTCTTTCTGTCGCCGTGTAAAGAACAGTGCTCGTAAATCACGTTCTCATGGCAAAACCCTTCGCAGCGGTAAATCATATGGTGGTTCCCGCATGAGCATGGGTGGACGCAGACGCAGCCGCAGAGCTGGATCTCGTGTTGGTGGTTCCCGCATGAGCATGGGTGGACGCAGACGCAGCCGCAGAGCCGGTTCCCGCATGAGCATGGGTGGACGCAGACGCAGCCGCAGAGCCGGTTCCCGCATGAGCGTGGGTGGACGCAGACGCAGCCGCAGAGGTGGTTCCCGTATGAGCATGGGTGGACGCAGACGCAGCCGCAAAGGTGGTTCCCGCATGAGCATGGGTGGACGCAGACGCAGCCGCAGAGCCGGTTCCCGCAAGCGCAGAGCTGGTACCTTCGGTATTTTAGAGCAAGCAATTGTTCCTGGAAGTTTACTTCTTGCGAATAACTACTACAAATCCAAGCGTTCTGGTAGCAAGCGTCACAGACGCAGCAGACGCAGCAGACGCAGCAGACGCAATTAAATTTCGCGACATTTATGATATAATCTAAATAATTACTTTTTCTGTAATTATGTAGAATTTAATATAGATATTAATAATATAATGAGTTTTGAAAATACAATAAAGTTATGGTTGGACGTAGACGACAAAATTAAAAGATTAAACGAGGAAACGCGTAAGTTACGCGAGACAAAAAATGAGCTGGCGGAAAAAATAAATGTAGTAATCGATAATAACAAATTACAAGACGCGGTTGTCGAAATACCAGGAGGCAAAATCAAATTCGCACAAACAAAGGTTACACAACCCGTAACCTTAAAATATGTAGAAGCTTGCTTGTCTACTATTATCCAGGATCAAAAACAAGTAGAGCAAATAATGACTTATATTAAAGATAGACGTGAGGTGAAAACCTCTTCTGATATAAAGCGATATTATCACGATTAATTTATATTCCAATAAGTTATAAGAATAATGTCCGTGTTTGATGAAAAAGATTTAGTAGTTTATAAAAATGACAAGAAAAAAATTATGAGTGGCGGTTATGAAGTCAAATCCTTACTATTAAATGACAATATGTCAGCTGTATCAAATGAGAATAATGGAAAAGTTGGAGGCAGTGTAAGTAGTATATTTTCACATTTAGCAATTCCAGCAGGATTACTTATGGTTAATGAAGCACATAAAGTAGCTAATTATGATAACACTTACGTAAACGAAATGTATGATATTTCATTACATGACCGACTCTTACAGCATGTAAATCCAACATCAAGAAAGATGTATAATAAACGAACGCGCAGAGCTAATAATATTTCTAATAAAAAATCACGAAAGAATAAACAATAAAATTGAAAATGATTAAATAGAAAATATTATTAACAACTAACACAACAATACAATGGATTACGAATTTCGACTATTAGACTTTAATGCAAACGATGTCATTGAACAAGCGGAACTGGTAGAAGAGGTATACGATGACAACAATCGTCTTGTATCTGAATCCAGTCGCAATATATGCGCGAATAAATATAACATCCAGATGTTTGGTATTAATGAAATTGGCGAAACATGTTCTATTTTACTCGAGGATTTTCAGCCTTATTTCTACGTAAAAGTATCGAATAATTGGAGCAGTCGCGACAAAGATAGATTTCTCGGAGAACTAAAAAGAAAAATCGGTAAATTTTACGAAGACGGTATCACGACATGTGCTATTATTAAAAAGAAAAAACTTTATGGATTCGATGATGGTAAGTTACACAATTTTATTGTGCTTAAATTCGATAATATCGTGACATTTAATCGCGCGAAAGGACTATGGTATAATAAGTGGACTGATGATGATGGCGAATATCATAGCGTTCTTAAGACACCAGGACTAAAAATGAATAATTTCATTACCGAACTATATGAAGCAAATATTCCACCTCTGCTTCGTTACTTTCATATTCAAGATATCAGTCCGTCTGGATGGATTAAACTTCCTCGAAATAAATGCACTCTTATCGAAGATAAAAAAACTACCTGTACATATGAATTCTCTATCGAATCCTCCGATATTATTCCCATGAACGATAAGGAAACCATTGTTCCTTATAAAATCTGTAGCTTTGATATTGAAGCGAATAGTAGTCATGGCGACTTCCCTATGCCTGTAAAACGATACAAAAAATTAGCATATAATATAATTGATATCCTTTCCAAACGTGACATTGATACTCATACAGCAATGACTGAATTTATCTCAAAATGTATCTATTCAGCACTTGAAGTGGATCATACTATCGATATTGAAAACGTATTTCTCAAACGCCCCACCACAAAAGCCAAAATAGACAAGGCAATAGACAAAATTCTTTCCACTGACCTTCGCAATGAAAGTCTATCCAGAGAAAATAATATTGAGGATTATTTTGAATCATCGCGAATTGGCGAGGAAGACGAACATGAACCTACCTCCAATTTTAATGTTAATGTGAAGGGCAATATTATTGATATCATGTTATCTACCGTATATAATCGTGAAACAAAAATGAATCAACTGACAAATATTCTAAACGCGAATTTGCCTTCAGTAAAAGGCGATGAAGTTACCTTTATTGGTTCCACATTCATGCGGTATGGGGAGAAAACTCCATATCTTAATCATTGTATTGTTTTGAACACATGTGATAAACTACAAAACGGCGTGATAGAAACATATAATACTGAACGTGATGTCCTTCTGGCCTGGCAGAAACTCATCGAAGTAGAGAATCCCGATATCATTATTGGATATAATATTTTCGGTTTTGATTATGAATTTATGTTCAGGCGTGCTAAGGAAAATATGTGCGAAAACGAGTTTCTCAAGCTGTCTCGTAATGTAGATGAAGTCTGTGGAAATTTTCATCCCACAGAGGGAATCAATAATATCGAAGTATCCAGTATTGTTCTTGCGAGCGGTCAACACGATTTGAAATATATTAAAATGGGGGGACGAATCCAGATTGATTTATACAATTATTTCAGACGTGATTTCAATCTATCCTCTTATAAATTGGACCATGTTTCAGGACATTTCATGTGCGATAAGGTAACCAAACTTATTCATGAAAATAATAAAACGACGATTAAGACGAAAAACAGAGTCGGTCTATATGAAGGATCGTACATTCACTTTGAAGAGATTTCTCACAGCAGTGATTACTACAAAGACGGTGCCAAATTTATGGTGACCAAAATGCTCGACGATGGATTCGAAATCGATGGATATGAATATCCTAACATGGAAAAAACTGTCAAATGGTGCTTAGCAAAGGATGATATTACTCCTCAAGATATTTTCGAGAAGACAAAAGGCACCGATCATGACCGCATGATCATCGCGAAATACTGTGTTCAGGATTGTAACTTAGTTCACGAACTACTAAACAAAATCGATGTGGTTACTGGATTTATTGAAATGTCTAAGCTTTGTAGTGTGCCAATTAGTTATCTAATTCTTCGAGGTCAAGGTATCAAACTTACTGGTTTCATTTCTAAGAAGTGTCGTGAGAATGATACACTTATGCCAGTAATTAATAGAGGAACTGGCGATGAAGGATATGAAGGTGCTATTGTATTAGATCCTAAGTGTGATTTGTATCTGGATGATCCTGTTGCTTGCGTAGATTATGGTTCACTATATCCGTCTTCCATGATTAGTGAAAATCTGTGCCATTCCAGCAAAGTATGGACTAAGGAGTACGACTTAAAAGATAATTTGATTAAAGAAACAGGTGAAAGAAATCAGGACGGTGAATTTATATACGACAATTATAAAGATTACAAATATGTAGATATCAAGTATGACACATTCCGATATGTCCGAAAAAATCCGAAAGCTGCCGCACTAAAAGTACCGAGCGGATACAAGATATGTCGATTCGCTCAATACCCCAATAAAAAAGCGATTCTACCATCAGTTTTGGAAGAACTACTCAAGTCCAGAAAATTGACTAAAAAACAGATGGCTAAGGAGACTGATCCGTTTATGCAAAACATTCTCGATAAAAGACAGCTGTCGATTAAACTGACTGCCAATTCGCTATATGGTCAATGTGGTGCCAAAACCAGCACATTCTATGAAAAAGATATTGCTGCTTCCACTACTGCGACGGGAAGAAAGCTATTGACGTATGCGAAGCGATTGATTGAGGAAGTATATGGCGACGCTGTATGTGAAACAAAAAATTATGGACCGGTTCGGACTAATGCCGCCTATATTTACGGTGATACCGACAGTGTGTTCTTCTGCTTCTATTTAAAAGAAATGGACGGCACAGCTATTAAAGGTAAGAAGGCGCTTGAGATTACAATTGAATTGGCACAGGAGGCTGGTGCGTTAGCATCCAAGTTCTTAAAAGGACCTCATGATCTGGAATATGAAAAGACATTCTTGCCATTCTGTTTACTCTCTAAAAAGAGATATGTAGGCATGTTGTATGAATTTGATATCAATAAAGGCAATAGAAAGGAGATGGGCATTGTTCTCAAGCGCCGAGATAACGCGCCCATCGTCAAGGACATATATGGTGGAATTATTGATATTCTAATGAAAGAGCAGAATATTCAAATGGCCATTGATTTCCTTTCAAAATGTCTTCAAGATATTGTAGACGAGAAGTGTCCTATTGAGAAACTGATTATTAGCAAATCTCTTCGATCTAATTATAAAAATCCAGCTCAGATCGCACATAAGGTGCTTGCTGACCGAATGGGAGTACGTGATCCAGGAAACAAACCGGGCAACGGTGATAGAATACCATTTGCGTATATTCATACTACGAATCGCAAAGCTCTTCAAGGCGATAAGATAGAAAATCCTCAATATATATTGGAAAATAAATTACAGTTGGATTATGGACATTATATTACAAATCAAATTATGAAGCCATTGTTACAGGTATTTTCGCTTGTATTAGAAGACATGCCGAATTTCAAAAATAAGATAATGAAACGTAAAAAAATGGACGCGGAAATAGCAAAATGTAAACGCGAACTTGCACCGGATAAATTCGAAAAAAAGGTGGAGGCAATTAAGAACAAAGAAGTTCAGGCGCTGTTGTTTGATAAATATATTCGAATGTGCAACAATACCAAAACAGATAACCAAACAATTACCTCATTCTTTATCAAAAAATAATAACTTAAAACTATATTACATTATTTTTTTATTATGAGTACTAATTTCAACAGTAAAAAGAATAAGGAACTGTTATATAATTTATTATTGAATAACAATATTTTTGTCGGGATACCAGAAGAACTAATTACAAGAGTTCAGCAAGAATTCGAAAACGTAGTGGAAATTATTGATAAGGATACCACTATTCAACCACTTATAAATAAAAACAAACGATTTATGTCGATAATCGTTCGAAAAATCAATGAAATGAAGTTGAACACTGTAAGCGCAGATACTACCGCTATTCGTGACATACCAACTTCAAATAATATAGAAGAAATATATACTGCTGAAGACATACGAAACAAAAATATGAATGAGTTTAAAAGTAATTATATCAGTGCTCAGGACGATTTTAACAATTCTATGAAATTAAATAAACCAGAAGACATACCGTTCGGCGATGTACAAGATGACAGACCAATCGAAAATATGGAGGATATTCTTGCAAAGACAATCGCAGAGAGAAATTTAGTTGTTCAATCCATACAGTATGATGATAGCACCACCGTTCCTGTAGCTAATAATAGTCCTACAGTCTCAAGCAAGCAAGATATAAAAAAAGAGGTTACGCGTGAAATAAGTAAAGGAGTTACGATTAATGAAGATGATAATACGGTTTATGAATATAGTGACAATATAAATATCCTTAAAATTCTTTCGGTTATGAAAAACGAACAAAAACAAATGAAAGACAAAATAGACAAATTATACAGCTTTATAACAGAGTTACATAAGTAATTTATTATATTTTTGATAAATTATAAGTCATCGAGGTCCCGAATACACGGACCACTTCCTCCTGTTATACATGGATAACAATTATTACATTCTATTCCTTCGTCTTCTTCATCTTCTTCATCGTGTTCCTCTTCTTCATCGTCGTATTCATCTTCTTCTATCCGTCTTATACCTGGATACATTCTTTGCCATAATTGTCCAATCAAGTACCAATATGGTTCATCTAACTGATCTAACTTACACTGTAGCACATTCCAATCCCCTCCGCATCCACCTTTTTCTATTGGTAGAATAAATTCTCTACAAGTCAAATCTGTAGTTATTTTCCAGTCACGTCCTCTTTTTTCTTCATACTCTTCGTCTCTATCATATTCGTAATGGCGAATAGTTATACATTCGTCGAAGCTAACCATCTTCTTCATAGTAAATGACCAATACATTTAATAGTAACAGGAATACTAAATGTATTGCACACGTTCATTGTTTAATATAGAATACTTATTTAAAAAATATAGATCAATTTTAACAACTATTTATTTATCTACGACTTCTTCTACGTTTTACTGTTCTTTTTTTCTTGCTACTTTTATTTCTTCCATATTTACAATATTGCTTTTGTGAAAAACCCTTAGGTCTTTTACAGTTTATTCTTTTCTTATATTTTCTTGACCATTTGCCTCCTACCTTTTCGCGCGGACATTCATCCTTTAATTTTTGTAATCTATCGTATAAATGCGTTAATTGATCACTCATGCCTTTGTCTAATTCCATATTTTTATAATTATGGAAATCATCCATATCGTTACTATCGTAACTAATAGATTTGTTTTTCATTTTTATCATTTTCTCAGCCATGTGAAATTGAGGTTCTAATGCTGCTTTTACACTCATTATTTGTTGTTTTACCTCATTTTTCTCATGAATACAATCATCTATTGAACGGATTGTTGACATTGATGGTCCTCCGCCTTTTCTTTTACTTTTTTTATTACTGCGCTTTCTTGTTTTTTTCCTACTTTTTCTATTTTTTCCTCCATTTTGACCATTCATTTTACTGTTAATCCATGATTTTAAATCAGATACAGAACGTTGTCCTGATTCATATACAAAAATCTTTCCTTTTTGATAACCACATATAAATGGAAATCCTTGTATGGCTTCTTTATTATTTATATCCAAATGTTTTGCAGCGTCCATATGAACCCATGATGTAGAGACATTATCTATTTTTGCTTTTTCTAACTTAATCCATTCGGGCTTTAAAGATTCACAATGACCACAACCCGGCATATAAACAGCGACCGCCATAAATTTATTACCATCCTTGAGCATTTCATTAAAATCTGATATTTTATTTGCGTCTTCGGGGTTAATAGAAAACTTGGGTTCTTCGTTATTCATTATATAATTTATTATTATTAAAAAAATAACAATAAATTATCATAGTTATTTAACTACTTATTGGAGATACAATCTTTATGATATGTCACATTAATTTCTCGCAAATCATCTGGGTCCGCAATGGGTTTTTCTAATAAAATCTTGCCTAAATTATGAAACGCATCCTCATTACATTTTATTATGTCGAGTGCGCGCACATAAGCATATTTAACCATTTCCTTAACTTCCTTATCAATAGTTTCCTTAGTATATTCACTCATATGACTGGTTTCTTCCATTCTGGAATCATATAAGCCTATATGTTTTCCCAGACCAAACAAACTGACATATCTGCGCGCAATACTATGTGCTTGCTTTAAATCATTGGAAGCACCTGTCGTAATATATAAATCATTCACTTTTGGAAAAAGAACGTCGTCTGAATAATTTACATCTTCATCTGTATCCTTCTTGTATAACATCACTTCGGCAGCACGTCCTCCGAGAGCCACAATAATATTAGCCAACATGAATTTTTTAGTAGGATAATTAGCATATCTCTCTTTCGGTGTAAATAAAGTATATCCACCCGCTCCATTATGATTAGAAGTAATTGTTACTTTACGTAAATCAAAGAAATCGTCGAATAACTTTACCATCATTGTATGTCCAGCTTCATGATATGCCACTAACTCTAATACTTCTGTTTCACGTATCTCATCTTTCTTAGGCAGTCCAATAGTGATCTTTTCGAAAGCATCAGATATACATTTATTACTGATATATGATTCACGATATCGTACAGATAGAATAGCCGCCTCGTTTGCCAAATTGGCTATATCAGCGCCAGAAAATCCAGCAGTTAGTGCCGCGAATTCATCAAAATCTACATCATCTGATAATAGCTTATTTTTAAAATGGACATTCATGATTTGTTTCCTACCCGCAATATCTGGTAACCCAATAACAATCTTTCTATCAAAACGACCTGGACGAGTCAGCGCATTATCTAAAATATCAGCGCGATTTGTAGCAGCCAATACAATAATGCCATTTTTTTTATTGAAACCATCCATACTGGTTAAAATTTGATTTAAAGTCTGCTCGCGTTCATCATTGCCTCCGGCAAATCCTGACCCACGTTGACGACCAATTGTATCAATCTCATCAATGAAAATAATGCACGGTTTATTTTCTTCAGCCAGTTCAAATAATTGGCGCACACGAGAAGCGCCTACTCCCACAAACATTTCAATAAACTGAGATCCACTTACCGGTATAAAACTCACATTTGCTTCACCAGCAGTGGCTCTCGCGAGTAGAGTTTTGCCCGTACCTGGTGGCCCTTCTAATAGCACACCTGCTGGTATTTTTGCTCCAGCGTTCACAAACTTTTCCGGGCCTTTCAAAAAATCAATAATTTCAGTTAACTCAAATTTGGCTTCATCGCATCCA
>Ga0209632_10006185_pt1 | contig 10172 bp, 8 predicted proteins | sample COG_10_FD_184754 | JGI IMG/M metagenome (GOLD analysis project Ga0209632, IMG submission 184754) | Pelagic Microbial community sample from North Sea - COGITO 998_met_10 (SPAdes) (version 2) | ecosystem: Environmental > Aquatic > Marine > Neritic zone/Coastal water | place: Helgoland, sampling...
AGTTTTATTTTCCCATAATTTATTTTTTCATCTAGGGCCTGAAAAAGAAGTTTAATTTCTTCAGTTTTCTTTAATTTATACCAGGTACTGGTGATTTTATTGATTTCCTCTGAAGATACGAATTGGCTGATATTTATCGGCTCATGGTTGAGATATAAATGATTGATGTGATCATAAATGGTGTTTTCACTTAAAGATCGCTCGGTTGCTATCTCGGCTATCGAACGATGGGTCTGGAGCATCCCTAGGGTTTTTATATAAGTTTCTCCCTTGACAGAAAGTGGCACTATTTTTTTTTGATTGAATGCCCTGATGGCTTCAAGGAAATGAGAACCATAATGACTTATTTTATGTTTTCCGACTCCTGAAATGTCTAGCAGGTCTTTTTCGAAGAGGGGTTTTACGCGACTCATCTCTTTCAAGGTATTGTCATTGAAAATGGCGTAGGCGGGAAGATTGGCCTCTTTTGCTAATCTGAGGCGAAGTGCTTTTAATACCTCAAAAAGGCCGGTCTCATAATGCTCTTTTTTATTTACGGCGGGTGTTTTTGCTTCGCGATCAATGGTTGCTGTTAAGGATACCGTGGCGTCTTTATAAAGTACATCAGATCCAAGTGGCGTAATGGTGAGCTTGTTATAATGGGTAAAGTCTATTTCAAAATAACCTTGATTGATGAGTTGACCTATAAATTGAATCAGATCTTCTCTTTTGAGGTCTGTAATACTTCCAAAGGTTTTGATCTGATCGTAGCCTTTGCGGCGTATTTCTGATGATTGGGATCCTCTCAAGACATCCACTAAGGCATTGATGGCTACTCCCTCATTAAGTCTTTTTGCCGCGGATAAGGCTTTCTGGGCGATGATGGTGCCATCGAAAAACTTGGGAGGATGGAGACAATTGTCACAATGTCCGCACGGGGTTCTCCGATGTTCACCAAAATAACTCAATATAAAATTGGTCCTGCAGCTGCTGGCCTGACCAAACTCAATCATTCTATTGAGTTTGGTTCTTTGAATCATTTTGAAGTCTTCACTAGCGGTACTTTGATCAATAAATTGTCTGAGTATTTTGGCATCAGCTAAGCTAAAAAAGAGCAAGGTGCTTGCTGCATTTCCATCTCTACCGGCACGGCCAATTTCTTGATAATAGCTCTCGATGTTTTTGGGGAGGTTGTAGTGGATGACATATCGGATATTTGATTTATCGATCCCCATACCAAAAGCGATGGTGGCGCAGATGACCGTTAATTCATCAGATTGAAAAGCTTGTTGCACTTTTTGACGACTTTCACCTGACATTCCTGCATGGTAAAAGCCACTTTTAATACCCTTTTCTTGTAATTTTTTGGCTATTTTTTCAGTAGATTTTTTACTGAGGCAATAGATGATACCGGAGTCTCCAGCGTGTGCGCCTACATAATCGATGATGGTTTCGATTCTGTTTTGCCCTGGCTGCACATTGATATTGATATTAGTTCTCTCAAAACTTGATAAAAAAGTTTTTGCAGATTTAAGACCTAGTTTTTGAGCAATATCTTGTCTTGTCGCTTTGTCCGCTGTTGCCGTTAAAGCAATGTGGGGTACGTTACTTTTATTAATGAGATGAACCAGCTCAGTATATTCAGGCCTAAAATCATTGCCCCAGACCGAAACACAATGGGCCTCATCAATGGCGATCAATGAGATCTTTTGAAGATCTATCTGTTCTTGAAAATCCTTACTTACCGCTTTTTCTGGAGAGACATACAGGAGTTTTAAGGTTCCGTCTTTAAAATCGTTAAGAATTTCTTTGGTGGCGGTGTCGTTTTGATTGCTGTGCAAGGCTGCAGCAGCGATACCCGCAGTTGTCAGGGCAGCCACTTGATCTTGCATTAGTGCAATAAGAGGTGAGATTACGATCACAGTTCCTTTAAGCATCAGTGCGGGGAGCTGATAGCAGATCGATTTGCCCGCTCCTGTCGGCATAATCACTAAGCTGTCATGACCCTCAAGGGTACGCTTGATGATGTCCTGTTGATGTCCCCTGAAGGTATCATACCCAAAATATTCTTTGAGTAATTTCAAAGGCAATTCAGCTGTGTTCATAGTATCTATTGATCCATCAATTCTAAATTGTTATTTATGCCCAGCTCAGTGGCAGGGATTCCTTTGAGCATCCATTTGGGCATAGGAGCATCTTTGAGATAGTAATCGAAATATTGTGCCATTCTGATATTAAAGTCTATTCTGTTTTGGAGTTTAAGCGGCCAATGGGGCTCCCCTTGATAATTCAAAAGCCAAGAGGGTTTATTGAGTCTTCTTAAGGAGACAAAAAATTCAATCCCTTGATACCAAGGGACATGACCATCGGCGTCATTATGCATGATCAAAATAGGGGTATTTATTTTATCAACAAAAAATATGGGAGAATTTTCAATGTATCTCAACGGATATTCCCATAGAGTCCCACCAATACGACTTTGAGTGCGTTCATACTGAAACATCCTGCTTAAGCCTGTCCACCATCTGATGCCTCCATAGGCACTGATCATGTTGGGTACGGGTGCACCGGCTTCTGCGCATTTGAATAAATCTGTTTTTGTCACGATATGAGCAATTTGATAGCCCCCCCAACTATGTCCTTGGATGCCGATGTGATCGGGATCTACAAATCCTTGATCAATGAGAGAGGTTACCCCTGGAATTACACTGTTATAAGCACTCTCACCCGGATATCCTGTCCGGTAATGAATATTTGGATTGAAGATAAGATAACCCCTTGATGCATAAAAGCTGTAATTAATGGTAGATCTACCTGGATTAGGGGCATGGTGTCTATATAAGTTATCTGAACTTTGCTCGTAGAAGTTGACGATCATGGGATATTTTTTGGAGGGGTCAAAGTTCTCAGGTTTGATGAGTAATCCTTCAAGTGGTTGACCGTCCAGAGAAGTCCAGTGGTAGAGTTCAGCGGTTCCCCAATTATAGGTATTCTGCTGAGGATTTGCCTGGCTGATGGTATTTATTTTTTTGAAGGAACGGGTACTTTTAATATCTGGAAAAGTACTGAAGTTTGCTTGGGTAAAGATCAGTTCTTTTCCTTCTTGGGCTTGCTGTATACTGCGATATTGAGAGGGACCTGAGGTCAACATGTTCAACCGTGCACCGGGGCTGTATTTTAAGGAATATATTCCTTCTGTTTTATCCACTTCATTGAAGGCATGAAGGAGCAATGTTTGATTTTTTTCAATGAATCGTTCCTCCTTTTTTAATTTTATGTATCTGTATTTTTGTTGATTTTTACGACCCTCAGGAGTAATGCGTATGGATTTGAGTATGCCTTCAGGATCAACTTCCCAGATATCATATCGATCATAGATCAACATTTTTTTATCATCTTGACTCCAGCTCATCAGGCCGTAGGCACGTGGCATATTGGGCGTATCATGCTCCTCATTAAAAAAATCAACTGCCGTATGATCAGTGATTTTGTTGATTTGATCCTTCAAAAACGAATAAGTAAACCATGCGGAATCCATCGGATCATACCAATAGGCATAATTGCCTAAGGGTGACATTTTAGGTCGGGCATGAATTTTTTCAGCAATTTTTTCTGAAGTTCCTGTAGTCGTGCGGAGGGCATAGATATCGGCAGGACTTGGAGATCCTTCCCAAGAAATAGATTTAAGATAAGGTTTTTCATTATAGCCGATCAGATGAACACCATTGCCTTCATCACTTTTATCAACGTGGGGGATATTTTCAGTACCCAAAGTCATGAATTTTTTGGAAGTCAAATCATAAGCACTCAAAAAAGAGGCCTTTTGATCTTTTTCCTTCTCAATTTCCTGTTGCGTATAAAGCCTCTCATCTCTGTACGTCCATACCTCAACTTTTACAATTTCATGTTCGAGTAGGGAGGTATCTGCCTGCAGGACAGGCAATGATTTTCCAAAATAGAGTAGCGATCCGTTTTTAGAAAATTCAAGGGGACTATGCTCGCTGACCAAATAGGTTTTTTCAAGATACTCATCCCTAGCTGTAAGAATAGTCTCGGCCGTATCATCGCCTATGGACCATAAGTGAAGGTTAAAATATCTATTTAATGATTGGGTCGTATCAAGATCTGAAACAAAGCTTAAGTGCTGCCCGGCTTCATCCCATTTCAGGGATTTAAAAATCCCTTTTGATACATAGATCGACTGAATAGACTGCTTTTGCGTATCAAAGACATATACGCCGGATTGAAATTCAGCATCATCTCCAGAGGAGGTAAATGCAATTTTTCCCCCTTTTTCAGATAAGGTGTATTCCTTCACAAAAGGGTATTTATAACGGGCGGTATCGATGAGGTTTCCGATGATGAGTTCATAACCCGTCTTCTTACTGATTTTTTTTGCTTTTTTCAGTGAAGTATCTTGAGGAGTTTTGTGCTGATAAACCAGCCAATCAGACCATTTTTCAGGGATTTTATAGGAGATGAGATGTGGGATTTTAGATAACGTCTCTGTATTTACATTATAAATACCGAGTGTATCAAGGGGAAGATCTTCTTCTTTGGTTTTGATACGTTTGAGTTGATTGACGTCATCTATAGCGGGTTGTATATTGAAAAAGAGATGGGTGCCATCAAAACTGAATTTAGGGTTTGTACCTCTGGGATAGGAGCGTGCTTCTGCGCCTTCAAAGTCTGATAATTTGACGAGGGGATCAGAAATGCTGTTTTTTTCTAGGGCATAAGTAATCCATTTCCCATCATTACTGATGGATTGTTTTTTAATAAACTGCCAAGTGTCATAAGCGGTATGATCCAGTATTTTTTTCTGCGCTTTGAGTTCTGTGATAAGGGCAAGAGTGATGAAAATCAAACCTAGGCTAAATCGTTGTGCGTTCATATTGAATAATTTTTTGAGAAGCTTAATCTAACCATTTGATCCCAATATAGGTAACAAGTCTATATCAATGGTTGAGGAGTGTGATGAGCTGAGGGTTTCAATAAGGTCAGGTCTCTACGATGCTTCATGGGAGGTAGTTATTGTGAATATTCATTATATTGCCTTTAGGCTAAACTGAAGTATATGAAGGCGTTGTATTTGATTTTTGTGACAGTTATTATTTGGAGTTGTCAACCCAAATCTCGACAATTTGATTTAATCATAAGAAATGCCATGATCTATGATGGATCTGGGAATACCCCTTATGCGGGAGATTTGGCAGTTTCTGGGGATACGATTGCTGCGATGGGGGATTTATCTAGAGATTTAGGGAACGTTGAATTTGATGCAAAAGATCTGTCTGTGGCACCGGGTTTCATTAACATGTTAAGCTGGGCCAATGAGACCTTGATCGAGGACGGCAGGTCTCAGAGTGACCTCAGGCAGGGAGTAACTCTTGAAGTTTTGGGTGAAGGTTCCAGCATGGGGCCTTGGAGTGATCAAATGATCGAAGAAGAGGAATCAGCCCAAGGGAACATTAAATATGACGTTGAGTGGCAAACATTGGGAGGCTATATGGAGTATATGGAATCTCGGGGAGTGGCGACGAACCTTGCCTCTTTTGTTGGAAATGCAACGTTGAGAAGGTATGTCATGGGCTATGATCAGCGCACGGCGACATCTGAAGAAATGGAAGAAATGACTAATTTGTTGGATCGAGAGATGGCCATGGGAGCCATGGGTATCTCCTCTTCTTTACTTTATGCACCCAGTCGCTATGCTAATACGGCAGAATTGATTGCCCTTTCCAAAACAGCCGCTAAACATGGGGGTATGTATATTTCCCATATCCGGGATGAAGGGGAGTACTTGTTGGAATCCATCGAAGAGCTCATCACGATAGCCAAGGAAGCGGATATTGCTGCTGAGATCTATCATTTGAAAGCTTCTGGCAAGGCCTATTGGCCCAAATTAGATACTGCCTTTGACTTGATCGAGTCGGCTCGAGCGGAAGGATTGAAGATCACGGCAGATATTTATACCTACCCCGCCTCGTCTACTGGATTACATGTCCAATTGCCTGAGTGGGTGAGGGAAGGGGGCATACCTAAAACCATAGAAAGATTGGCTGATAAATCTCTACGCAAGAAGATTTTAAAAGACATTAAGTTTGAATACGACCCAGATAAAATTTTATTTGTTGGCTTTAAGAACCCTGATTTACGTATGTACATAGGTAAGCGATTGGATGAAGTCGCTGAGATTTTAAATAAAACGCCCGCCGAAGCTATGGTAGACTTGATCGTAGAAGATGACAGTCGGATACAGGTAGTATATTTTTCTATGTCAGAAGAAAATATAGCTAAAAAGATGGCCAAACCTTGGGTCAGTTTTTGTTCAGATGCCGGTTCTTTCACCAATGAAGGAATATTTTTGAAGCAAAGCACCCATCCTCGTGCCTATGGCGCTTTTATTCGGGTTTTAGGGAAATATGCTCGAGATGAAAAAGTCATTACCCTGGCAGAGGGCATCAGAAGGTTGACTTCCTTTCCTGCAGCCAATTTAAAAATCCAAAAAAGAGGAGCGCTCCAAGTGGGAAATTTCGCGGACCTTGTCGTCTTTGATCCAGCAGAAGTACGTGACCAAGCGACCTTTGAAGATCCTCATCAGTATGCGTTGGGTGTAAGTCAAGTCTGGGTCAACGGGATTCAAGTAATCGAAAACGGTGAACCTACCGGCGCCAAACCGGGCAGATTTGTCAGAGGCCCTGGATGGCAGCCTGAAGCAAACGATTAAGACAAAACCTTTTTTAGGGCATCGTTGAACTGGATGACTTCCTCCAGAGTACCCGTACTGATGCGACACCAGTCATCAAAAGGAGGAAACGGTCTTCCCACCATGATCCCTTTGGCAAGCATTTGTTGTTGCAGCTTTTCAATATTTCTTCCTGATTTGAAGAAAATAAAATTGGTATTTGAAGGGGCATACTCTAGGTTGAGATCATCCAATCCCTCTAAAATTATTTTTTTAGCCTCCCCGGTTTTGTTCAAACTAAAATCATAAAATTCTTGATCGTCTAGGGCATTTTTTGCCGCTTCAATCGCCAGAACATTGGTAAAGGCCATGATGTTTTTTCTAAGACCGGCTGCAATTTCTGGTTTGGCAACCATATAGCCGATACGGAGGCCAGCCAGTCCGTAAACTTTTGAAAATGTTTTTGAAACAATGATATTTTTACCTTTTTTGACTAGGGAGACCATCGAAGGGTAGTTTTTATCTTCAATAAAATCGCAATAAGCCTCATCACTAAAGATAGTGACCTTATCGGATACGGTATTGCAAAAATCCAATACGCGATCAGCCGGCAATAAGGTAGAGGTAGGATTGTTTGGGTTGCAGAGGAAGATCAGTTTCGTTTTACTTGAGATTCTTTTTTCCATCTCATCTAAATCATGCATCATGCTTTTGTCTACGGGCACCCAGTTGACGGATCCTCCCCATTGGGCTGCGTAGGTCATTAGGGCGAGAAAAGTAGGTTGTGCTGCAATGATCTCACCCCCGTTCATGCCATAAGTGAGACCCACCACTTTCAAGCCTTCGGTAGATCCACCCGCCAAAACAATGTGATCTTTGGAAACACCCTCTTTAGCGGCAATTTTTTCTATAAGTTCTCCGCTATAACTGAAGGGATACCGGCAGGCCTGATCAAAATTTGCAATCATGGCTTGCCGTACTTTTTCAGAGGGGCCATAAGGATTTTCATTAGAACTGAGCTTTATATTCCCTGTTAGAGGTCTTGGCCTGAATTTTTTAATTTCTTTGGCGCTCAATTGATGAAGGGGCGCGATACCGCCGATTACTGCTAATGAACTCATCAGCCCTGCTCCTTTGAGCCAACTTCTTCTTGAAAGATCTGTCATGATTTTAACTTAAAATGAGATCATTAAATTTAAAAAGTTATTTCATTAAACTGCAGTAAAAGCTTATTTTTCTTAGTGGAGCGGTTTTGTAGGGAAAAACAATGATTACCTTTCGGAGAACCCAAGGCAAAGGGCAAGAATTTATAAAATTAACAGATTCCTCATTTAAGAAATCTCGTAAGTCGCCGAACATTTTCGGGTTTCTTCAATGGTGCATTTGATCAATTGACAGCCGGTTCCCTTCAGTTGTTGGGGTCCCACCACCTCACACAAGTACTGAGCCATGTTTTCAGCCGTTGGATTGAAAGGACAGCTTACGATGTCTTCTGAAGCTATTTTCTGTAGAGGAATCCGCAGTTCATCTGCTTCATACATGAGAAAGCGATGGTCCCAATGCGTTTCAAGCCAATCACATAACTGGGCTTTGATGACACTAAAATCAATGACCCGACCAATGTCATCTAGCCTTTCGGCAGTAACTGTAAAATGAACTCTGAAGTTATGGCCATGAAGATGACTACATTTGTTCTCATGTCCTACTACGCGATGTCCGGCGCTGATGTCGTGGTACCTACTGATTGATATCATTTTATTAAAATATGCTGCAAAATTAACACCTTATTTTGAGTCTTTTGTGCTTAAGTGGAAGTGATTGCATGAGATTTCATTTTAAGGCTTTTTATGAGACTTCCGATGCGAGGGACTCGGTATTTATAATGCTCAAACCTATCGTGAAGGAGCCCAATGCAAGCTACTTACTTATTTTAGGACTAAAAAGTGACTCCTTTGGCCATCATGGAAGCAGCAATCATCATGACGACTAAACCAATAACCTCTAATATCAGAAGCGTTCTGAGGATATTATAGGTTTGGATTGTAAGTCTGGGGGCCGTCTCGGATTTAAGCAATGGGTTCCATTGAAAGAACTTGATGGAGGGGTATATGGACAGGAGCCCGACCCCAGTAAAAGCGGTTAATTTGATCCAGAAAAAGGGATTATTAAAATAATAATCGGGACCTTTTTCAAAATAATAAACTCTAATAAATCCCATCAATACAACCAAGAGGGCACTCAGTCCATAAATCATATCGGCCCTTTGAATATTTTTTGCAGTGGTAAGCGAGGGGGTTTGGGTCAAAAAAACCAACTCATATAATACCATGGCACAAACACCAAAAGCAGCTAAAAAATGCAAAAAAGAACCTACTATACTCCAAACCATGGCCTAAAACTAGTCGATAATTAGATAAAGCCCCTGCTCATGGACGGGTCTTATTTTGCCAAAGGAATTTTAGCGAGCTTTGTCTAAAAGTATTTTAACTTGGTCCTTGAGACAACATTTGAAGCGATGAAGTATATAGAAGTATTCGATCAGGACGGATTAAGGGCCATGAAAATCAGTGAGCAGGAGGCCCCCCAAAACACAGATTTTGAGGTTAAGATTGCCGTTCATGCGGCAGGGGTCAATAGAGCGGATATTTTGCAGCGCCTCGGAAAATACCCAGCACCCGCAGGTATTTCTCCAATATTGGGTTTAGAAGTAGCTGGAGAAATCGTAGCGATCGGCCGTCAAGTGCAAGGGTTTCAAAAAGGTGACCGCGTCATGGCATTGCTCGCTGGTGGGGGTTATGCCCAATTTGTGGTGGTAGATTATAGATTACTCATGCCGATCCCAAAGCACTTAGATTATATTCAAGCAGCGGGAATACCTGAAGTTTTTCTAACTGCTTATCAGACCTTATTTACTTTAGGAGCGCTTCGTCCAAAGGAGCAAGTTTTGATTCACGCCGGAGCCAGCGGGGTGGGAACGGCTGCCATTCAATTGGCCTATGCTTGGGGAGCCCAAGTATCGGTTACGGCAGGGACTGATGAGAAAGTCAAGTTTTGCCAAAAAATAGGGGCTCACAGAGCTTATAATTATAAGACCCAACCATGGTCAACATTGGTATGGGAGGATACCGAGGGAAAGGGGGCAGATGTGATACTGGATTGCGTAGGAGGGGATTATGTGGCAAAAAACATTGATTGTGCAGCGCTTGAGGCGCGCATTGTATTGATTGGATATATGGCAAACGCTCGGGCCCAGGACATAAACTTGGCCAAGATCTTACAAAAAAGGATCGTGCTCAAAGGATCGACCTTACGCGCGAGGTCTTTGGCTTATAAAAGGGAGTTGATCCACTCATTTAATAAAGATTTTAAAGCCGCCTTGGCTGCCGAAGAATTAAAGCCCGTCATCGATAAAGTCTTACCTTGGCAGCTGGCAGATCAAGCCCATCAAAGGATGGAGCAAAATCTAAATATGGGTAAAATCATTTTGACCATCTCCTAATTTTAC
>Ga0209632_10006188_pt1 | contig 10168 bp, 6 predicted proteins | sample COG_10_FD_184754 | JGI IMG/M metagenome (GOLD analysis project Ga0209632, IMG submission 184754) | Pelagic Microbial community sample from North Sea - COGITO 998_met_10 (SPAdes) (version 2) | ecosystem: Environmental > Aquatic > Marine > Neritic zone/Coastal water | place: Helgoland, sampling...
AAACCGTGCAGAGTTAGTTTCTTGTCCCTGTCTTGGATAGGGTTGGGATTGAAGAGTAGGGTTTTTATATATCCGTTGCCTGGGAGGAACTGCAGGGGGAGGGGTGTAAAAGGATTGGTTTTCAGAAGAAACTGACTTCTGGTAGTTAGTCGGTTCACTGTAAGGCGGTATGTATGTGGAGTTACTCGGCTGACCACCATATACTTGAGAGGACTGGTACCTTTCTTGAGGAACCGGGAAACTAGGGTAGGGAGGAGGGGCGTTAGGGATAGATGTTACTGAAGATTTTCGGCAACTCGTTAAAGATAAGATGATCCCTAAAAAAGTAATTCCGATAAGTCGTAGGTCATGCATATTTTAAAATTGTCAGTAAAGAAGTTCATTATATTTGCTAACTATGATTAATATGGGAGCAACCTTAAACTAAAAATCAATTTATTTCGTGAAGAAAAGAAAAAATTTAATAATGATTCTCATTTTTTACTAACATCATAATCTTTCCATAAATAGTTGTTTAAATAGATTTTTTGATTGATTTAAAGAGTTGCAAAAGAACTCATAATTAGGTTGAACTATTCGCGAACGTAATTGTTCACTTAGACTCCTTCGGTTTGGGCAAGACCGGGGGAGTTTTTTGTTTATAAAGTCCATTCATGAAAATATTAGAGTTTAACAATAGTTAAATTTAGTTCATTGATCAGAATCATGATAAAGTTTTTAAATGTACTTACTATTTTGTCTTTTATTTCAATCTTTCCAGCAAGTTCACTTGAGAGTATTGCACAACCTAAGCCGATTAAAAGGCCCCCTTCTTTGCCGGTTAATATTCCACCACCACCTAATTTTTCTGGTAGTTCTACAAAAAATGGAAAGTTTCAAATTGTCAGTGCAGAGTATTATTCTCAGGACTCTAAACCTTTCCTTTACAAAAGATTAGTCAAACTTGACACCTCAACCGGAGAGGCTTGGGTCCTGCATTCTGTACAAAAGAATGGAACCGAAACTCGAAGATGGATTCCTTTGGAAAAGAAATAATTTCTTTAATGTGGTTAGCTGTCCTGCCAACTAACTTACGAGAGACGGCTTAAATTTTTTTTTCAGCTTTTTGCAGCCTGGTCTCCAAACCAGACAATCGATTAATGATCTTTTTGTTTTTTAAAGAGAAATAACCAATTAGTAGCAATATACCAATCAAGACGACTAGGGTCTGCCCAATTGGGAATCCCTCCCACTTGTGATTCCATGCTAGATAAGCTGAGCTTGCCCCTAGGGTAATAAATGATAGAGCAGCACCCAAGTTGATGATTATCCCCGTTATTCCTTTGGGACATTCCCTGCCTAAAAGCTCGCGACTATTCAGCATGAGAAGAAAAGAAAGCAGGGCATACGGAAGGATTGCGAGACTAAAGAAGTAAGTAGGGTCTGCTACCCAAGAATCTTGGTTTGACCAGACGAATGGACCTACCGAAGCAAGAGCTAAGAGTAGAGAGCCAGATTGAAAGGGAGCACCTTTGTGCGGTTTTCCCAAAACCTCGCAAACTAAGTGGCCATTAAGCACCATTAAAACTACAATTGTAGAAAAAGAGATTAGAATAACCGAAACTCCAAGCAAATATTTTAGAGATTCATTTCCTCCCTGACTAAAGGACAGAATCCATTGTTTAATATTTGAACTGATAACAAGTTTAGCGAGTCTTTGATCTGCTAGAGAGAGGTCATTTATTTTTTCTTCCTGTTGGAATGGTGCCAATGCATTATATTCATGTTTTCCAATCTCGTTGCTGACGCGAAGAGCTAAAAGATCATGAATCTGACTAGAGCTTTCTTTTTCCACGAATAGAGAGTTTTTTTCAATGGATTCAATCGGTTCATCAATCAATCTTTGATGTGCAATCGCTGAAAGTAGAGTTATGCAGGATGAACAAAGAAGAAATGGAATAAACAGCCCCGAGAAGAGGTTGAATTTAGCAAATTCATTATGCCCTCTTTTCCACCCCCTTCCCAACAATAATAGAGGGAGTCCAAAGAGCAGGTTGATACCAAGTGTCGATGAAAAAGTAATCAAAGTCAGTTCCTTTTGTCTTACTACGAGTTGGTCCTCCCAAAAAGAACGAAAGTCCCCTGTTTTTTCTAACAAGGGATGGTAAGAACTACTAACTTCGTTGAAATGAGTGGGGGATGGAATAAATCCACTCAAGATATTGGTAATCGAAATATCAGACTTGGGCAGGGCAATGATGACTGAGGTAAGCAAGCAAGCGAATAGCGACAAAAGTATCAATCTCAGGGTCCATTGAAAGAGTTTGGACCTAAGTCCGGACCTCTCATACCAAAAGGAAAGAAATATAGATAGGCCTAGCATGATCACTGCCACGCCAATCTTTCCAGCTTTGCTACCTAAGACGGGAAACAAGAGAGAACCTGTAATTTCAGCCCCAAATTTAAATTGGGGCATGCACCATGCAAAGTTTGTGAGCATGGCGGCACCAGCTAGCCACCAACTTAGGCTCGGATTCCATTCATTTTTGAGCAATGCAAATAAGCTCTGTTGAGAATTTAGGGTGATATGGCTCACGGCCCATAAAGAAAACATTCCCAGCAACATTGCCCATGCCTGGACCCACAGGCCTTCTGTTCCAAGTCTCTGCCCAAGTCCCAAGGAACCAATAAGTGAACCTGCACTCAGTGCTGCAAGTGCAAGCCACATAGCTGGTCCATTAATTTTTGTGAAGGTCAAATACTTGGAGAATGTACCTTGTGAGTTACCCTTCTCTAGTACTCTTGCTTCTTTAATGGGATCGGACACAGCTGGACAATTTTAGAGGACGTAAAGTTTGACGGGTTTTGAATAAAGCAGGGGAAGGTTATTTAACCTCCATGCTTCCTCGCATCATCGCAAAATGCCCAGGGAAAGTACATACATATTCGTAGTCCCCTGCAATTGTAGGTGCCGTAAAAGATATGGTCTCTGATTCCCCTGGTCCGAGCAGTTTAGTATGTGCTAAAACATCACCTAGGAGGGATTTTGGGAGTGGATTGGTTGCACTTCCTCCAGATGCTAAAACTTTTTGACCAAACGCGATTGCATCCGCCCCTTTTTTTAATAATACCCAATTATGACCCATAGCGATTTTGGGGATGGACCCGACATTATTTAGGGTTAGTCGAATTGATTCGCCCGGCTTGGCCTGAAAAGTTTTTATATCAAATTGCATGGCGTCATTTCCGGAAATAATCACTTCTTTTACCGGTTCAGGCTTAGCAGCGAGTGATAGTGAGAAGGTGAAGAAAAGAATGGATAGAATTCGACTCATGGCGTTAGGGTTGGTTAGGGGATTGCTTTTTCTAAAGGGTTAGACCTTAGTCATCGGTGCGTAGCGGTAATAGACTTCCAGCATCAAAATAGTCATGGTCGTTCTGTACAAGTCTGAATCTCCGTGAAAGTGAGATCCATGGGGCCAATGGCCATCAGACTCCTGTGCTTTTACAACAACTTGTTGGAATTTTTTATTCCATTCTCTCCAATATTTACTGCTACCTGAACCTGTAGATTGGAAACAAGCCTGTGCATGGTAGTACCATTCGTACACATTTACCTTTTCCCAATCTTCAAAAAGTCTTTTTTCGACTATATAATCTAATCCTTTTTTTGCTTCTGAGGATTTAGCATTTTTCCAAATTTGGAGACTGAGGACACCAGTTCCTGTAAGACTAGATTTGCCTGCAGAACCTAATTTATAAGCGAATTTACCATCAGCTGATTGGCACTTTTTTACATACTCGATTGCTTTGTCCATGGTTTCGTCTACTTCCAAACCTGTAATGCCTGTAAGTGCAAAAGCCTTAAGGGCTTGAATACACCAACCCGTTACAGATAAATCAACATGGGCACCAACTCCCAACCCAAATCCATATGCCCATCCACCATTTGGATTTTGCCCATCGATTACCAGCTTGATTGCCCGTTTAGCGTATTCTTTGAGCTTGGGAATTTTGGTCATGGTATAGGCTTCACACAGGGCATAAGATCTAATCGGATGAGCATAGCTCCCTCTGTTCCCTCCCCCTTTAAGACCAAGAAATTTTCCACTACCGTCATAATTCCCAAGTTTATCGGGTGGAGTAGAGGTTAGAAAATCAATACCCCGTTTAACTGAGTCTCCGAAACCGGGAGAATCTTGGAGTTCACAATGTCCAAGGTAGGCAAGAAGGGCCATGCCCGTCATCGCATCGCGGTGCTCAGAAGAGCCACCTGTTTTCTGCCCCTTGTCATCTTTATCCTGTAAGCCCCAGCCTCCATCTGAATCCTGAACCTTCTTTAGCCAGTTAAGCCCCCTGACGATTGCCTCTTCAGTCATATCCTTACCACCCCCGGAGCGAAGTCTTTCCACTCTTTTCTTAGGATCACAACGTTGTTGCATTACCTTGGGCAAGCTCATGCTGATTCCTTTGAGGGCACTTTTCATGGCTTGGTTGTTCATCGTCGACTTAGACATTTGCGGAGGAGCCGCTTCGACAACGGGTGCAAGATCTTTAACATCCAATTCGTTAAAATCTGGCAGGGCAATTTCGGATACTGTGGTGGTCTTAAATTCGGACTTTGATGAGGGGGTTGCCTTTTTTTGACGCTGCATCAATTTCTGCATCTGTTTTTGAACCTGTTGTTGCTGTTGGGCGGCTGGTGGGCCTGCTTCTCCAAAATCAGAATCTCCTTCTTCACCGACATGAACAACAATGGTCCATGCGAGCATAAAACCAATAATTCCCACAATAATACCAAGGGATAATAGAAGACTGTTCAATAGCCTGTATTCGCGAAGGTATTTACCAAAAGCACCCTCCGCAGGTGGAACTTCCGTGAACTGCCCTGAACTTTCCTCGCTGGAAAACTCGGAGTCATCTTCGTATTCGGCTTCTTCTTCGTGCTCAGCTTCTTCGTCCATGTCTATTTAAATGTAAGAAAGTTATTGTTCTACTTTATCGATACTGAACCTAAAAGGTCAAGCATACCAACTAATGTTTAAAATCTCTCTCAATAAATAGGTGAGAGTTGAATACATTGGGGCTATTAATTGAATCTCACTACCTAAAATTAAATTCGAAAAGCGATGATTACTTGTTTGGCAGCTTAGCATATCATATTTAATGGATTTGATTTAAGCCACCTATTTCCGAACATCCAAACATTTTTCAGAACCAAACATACCTCCCAAATAAACGAACAAAAATAATGAAATTACTCTTAACTGTAACCCTTTTGATCTCGCTAGCGTTGGGTGCCAACGCATCGGAATATGTCCTTGAATTTACCGGTGGCGATGGACCCGGCAAGGGCAAGACCATAGTGCTCATCTCAGGCGACGAGGAATACCGCTCCGAAGAATCGATGCCGATGTTGGCCAAGATCCTTTCCCAACATCATGGCTTTAACTGTAAGGTTCTGTTTTCTTGGAGCCCCGACGGCAAGCACATCGACCCAAATAATCAGCAAGGCGTGCGTGGTTGGGAAGAACTAAAAAATGCCGACCTTACGATTATCGGCACACGGTTTCGACAGCCTAATAAAATTGAGGGCCAGCATCTCACAGACTTTATGAACGCGGGCAAGCCGATCATTGGTATTCGTACCGCGACTCATGGCTTCAATGGGAATAACAAGTTCGGTAACAAAATTGGCTACAGTGACTGGGGGAAAACAATCCTGGGCGAAGGTTGGGCCGGGCATCATGGTCGCCACAAAGGAGAAGGTGCACGGGGTGTGATTGTTGAGGCAAATAGAAAGCACCCGATACTAAACGGAGTAACCAACAAAAATGTATTTGCCCCTTCCGATGTGTACGGTGTTCGCTCCCTTCAAAAACACGACACGATTCTGTTAAGAGGAGCGGTGACCAAAAACCTAGACCCGAATTCTCCAAATCTAGCAGGTAAGAAAAACGAACCCATGCAGCCATCCGCCTGGATTCATCCATACATAGCACCCAACGGCACAAAAGGAATATCCTTCTGTACAACTATGGGTGCCTCAGTTGATTTGGTTAGCGAAGGATTGCGTCGCATCATTGTGAATGCGACCTTTCATCTCAACGGACTTGAGGTTCCGCCCAAAGCGAATGTTAAATATGTCGATCCGTTCTACCCTTCATTCTATGGTTTTATCAGAGACAAAGACTACTGGCCTTACCACAACTTGAAGACCACTGACTTTGGTCTCGGCAAAGTACCACACCTCCCGGATCCAAAGGGTACTCCAAAATGGGATTTTCGACCAATGCCCTCAAAATAAACTATCCTTTACGGCCACATTTACCTTTGGCGTTAGTGAGCCATAAATGAAACTAGCCACAACCTTTCTACGCTCCTTTGTTTTTCTAATTTTTGCCATTTCGAGTGGGCATGCAAAAGAACAGGTAAAACCCAATATCATCGTCATCCTGGTTGATGATATGGGCTATGGGGGGTTGAGTTGCTACGACAATCAATATTTTAAAACTCCAGAGATTGATAAACTGGCCTCTGAAGGATTGCTCTTAACGGACTTTCATTCCAATGGTGCGGTATGCTCCCCCACCCGAGCAGCACTCCTAACTGGGCGCTATCAGTACCGCAGTGGTTGTCATGTGGTGATTAATGCCGACCGTAATCACAAAGATCATAACCGGGGGATGCCTGCCAAAGAGTGGACATTTGCAGAAGCACTCAAGGCGGGCGGCTATACATGTGCAGTTTTTGGAAAATGGCACCTCGGTTACAAAACTGAATTTAATCCCCTCCTTCATGGCTTTGATCAGTTTAATGGGTTTATAAGTGGCAACATTGACGCGCATTCACACTTTGACCGGATGGTGATCAAGGACTGGTGGCAGAACCAAGAACTCAAGGATGAACCAGGATACCTCACCGATCTAATTACCGAACATACCATCAAATTTATTCGACAAAATAAAGATAATCCCTTCTTCATTTATGCGGCTCATGGAGCCCCACACAGTCCACATCAGGCCCGTGGGTCGAAGATTGTGCGTGGTCCTGACAAAGGAAAAATTCCTCAATGGGGAAAAGGAAATGGAACCTACTCGAATAATCCAAAGGATGAAAACTGGCTGATTAAACATTTCATTCTACCCGTCGACAAAGGACTAGGCCGAATCCGCAAGGAAATCGAAGTTCTGGGATTGGCCGAGAATACAATCATTTGGTTTATTTCAGACAATGGAGGAACAGCTGGAAACAAGACCACCAGCCCGATGACCCGAGCGGGCAAGGGGTCGACCTACGAGGGTGGACATCGCGTGCCAGGAATTGTGTGGGCACCCAATCGCATAGCCTCGGGTAAATGTGGAGAATTAATCGTGGGCATGGACATCATGCCAACCAGCCTGGCCATGGCCAAGGTGATAGTCCCAAAAAAACACAGGTTTGACGGGATTGATGTAGGACCTGCTATCTTTGAAAAAAAGAACCTACCCGAACGCCCCGTTATTTGGGGCAAAAACTCAAGTGGTGCCTTACGGCGAGGACCCTGGAAATTAGTTAAAAACGAACTCTATAACCTGTATGACGACCCATCGGAAAGAAAGGATATTGCCTTAAATTATCCCGATCGATTCAAACAAATGATAAAAGAGCGTTCTGTTATATTCAATGAAACGATCGGTGACTCTCCTTATGATCAAAGGCCCAACAAGTAGTAAGCCGAACTAATTTACAGTTCTGCACGAAAGTAACGAAAATATCTCCTTCCAAAACGAAGGTTATTATGGACAGGAGAAAACAGAAAATACAGGGTACACTGACCTGTGGATCTTAATAAAACCTATATTTAATTCTCCCTTTAAAATTGATGAAATTTAAACTTCTTTCTCTTTGTTTTTTATTTGTATCGCTAGGTGCATATACCTTCGCAAAGAACTCTTTACCGGCAATTGATAAGAACAAGGCAGCCCAAAATGTAGAAGAATTGTGGTCCGGCTACGATCCGCGGGCCGAACCTTTGGAAGTAAAAACTATCCGGGAATGGGATGAAGTGTACGAGGGAAAAGAGATCAAGGCACAGATGCTCACCTTTGCCGTGGGTAGATTCAAAAATCAGGTAAGCCGAATTTCTGCCTACTATGCTTACCCTAAGGGTATGACAGAAAAAGTACCGGGGCTTGTGCAAGTACACGGGGGTGGGCAGCGGGCAAATAAACACATGGTGGTGGTGGATGCGGCCAATGGCTATGCCAGTATTTCTCTGAACTGGGGAGGACGTGAATTAGCGGATCAAAAACCGGGCGAACCTGGCACAAAATGGGGAGCGATTGATCCAACCCAAAAGCATGTCAGTCATTATTTTCGCCTTACTCCTGACGAAAAAACCGCTGAATCAGTCTACAGTCCAAGAAACAACAATTGGTTCATCCTTACATTGGCCACGCGCAGGGGACTAACCTTTCTCGAACAACAACCCAATGTGGATGCCCGAAAACTGGGAGTCTACGGGCATTCCATGGGTGGAACAATTACCGGGCAGGTGGCTGGACTCGACGCACGAATAAAAGCTTCGGTGCCTTCGTGCGGGGGGCAGGGAATCACTCAGGCAGAAAACTTTGCCCGTCCAGGAGCATCCTCCGACCGACGGGTGGGTGACAAGTTGTACTCCACAACTATTGATGCCACCGCATCCCTGAAAAATTTAAAATACCCAATCCTTGGGCAAACCCCGCAAAATGATTTCAACTGTATCTTTGATGACCTGAACTATAACTGGAGGGCCATCCCTGATCCCTCGCTGGTGCACTTCAGTATTTCCCCCCATCTTAACCACCGTCACATCCCGGAATCCGCCTTCGCCCGCTATCGATTCTTCGATGTGTTTCTCAAAGGAGATGGTACCTTTCCGAAGAGGCCCGAATTGTCAGTAAACCTAAAGACACCCAATGGCATCCCCATTGCCACAGTCACCCCGCACGATGTCGAACAGGTGCAAAAGGTGCAGATTTACTACAGCATTAATCCGCACTCCCTGACCCGCTTTTGGAGGCGTGCAACGACTGCAAAATACGGAAATAATTGGGTAGCACATTTACCGATCCTAAGCACCAACATGCCTCTCTTGGTCATGGCCAATGTGGAGTACCCCCTCCCCCGCCCGTTGATAGGATCTCGGTATACCGGGAACTCTCCAGACAATTTTCTAGTCAGCACATGGGAGGAAATCATCGATCCGCCGGCATTGAGGGAAGCCGGCGTTCAAGCAACGGACCGACCCGGCCGGATGATTGAGCGTAGCTTTGATGACTGGGGCGACTGGTATCAAATCGGTTGGGGCAACAACCAACATGCCGTCGCCGGCACCCGAAAGCTGACCGACCCCAAATGGCGCGGACCCGATGGAGCAACCCTGAGCATTGATATAAAAGACCCGAAGGGGGGAAATTTCCTCATGGCCTTTGATGTAAACAACTGGGGTGCCTATCCAGGCTTACCCAAGAGCGGATACTATTGCGTGAAACCACTCGCCAAGACAGAGGACTGGCAGACTATCACCATCCATCTTTCCGATTTAAAACCAAGAACCGAGGGTATTCCGAAGCATCCCGAAAGTTGGCAGGGAATCACAGAACTGCAAATTGTGGCTGGCTTGCACAGGCTCCCCGGAGAAGAGAAAACAATTCTTTGTGGGGGAACCTGGCCGGGCCAGCGTGAGCTTCGTAACCTCCGATGGGTAGGTGGTGAATACAGCTCCTCCCTGCTCTATCCTGGTGGGAAATTATCGGTCGAGGAATTTCAGAAGATTTTTCAGGCAGATATCGATAAATCTATCGAGTTCGAAAAGCGGGATGCGAACCGATAAATCACTTACCTGAAAAAAATAATGGTTAGAGGATACATAATAAGGAGCTTATTTTTCATAGCGGTTGGGGTCGTTCTCCAAACATTCGGAATCGCTTCCGGTGCTACGAAAATGTTCACTCCGCAGCAGATCGGGTGGCAAACTTTCCCGCTCAAGCCAGACAAGACCCTTGAGTATAAAAAGGTAACTGGAAAAGACGGCCTTCCGTATGATTTAAAACTTCAGGTTTTTCTGCCGGAAGGATGGCAGGCAGGGGACAAGCGTCCTGCGGCGGTATTTTTCCACGGAGGTGGATGGCATGGAGGCGGGCCGGATCATTATTATCCACAG
>Ga0209632_10006190_pt1 | contig 10167 bp, 9 predicted proteins | sample COG_10_FD_184754 | JGI IMG/M metagenome (GOLD analysis project Ga0209632, IMG submission 184754) | Pelagic Microbial community sample from North Sea - COGITO 998_met_10 (SPAdes) (version 2) | ecosystem: Environmental > Aquatic > Marine > Neritic zone/Coastal water | place: Helgoland, sampling...
CTGAAAATGAATAAGAGAAATAATAGACATCGGGACTAACATTTAAAAAACTATTTAGTTCTGAGGCACCATCTAAACTTAAATCCCAAGAGCTTATATTCTTTGTGTCCCAAGCATTATGACTCCGCATTCTTTGAACATACTTATACCAGTTTTCATTATCTTTTCGATTTATGTCCCACTGACTAAGATCAAAATCATAAAAATTTGTCCCAACAACTCCAGCAAGACCAATAAAGTACTGAATAAAAGGAAAAGTCTTAGTAACTATATCTGTCAAAGTACTTCCATCGTGTGGCGTTGCCAAGGAAGTAATGCTAGACACCCAACCTTTTTTAGACCTGCCCAACAAATCTGAATTTTCTATAAAACCCAAGCTATCATCTATATAAATTTCATTTTCTAATAAATATTGAAGCATTCTTGCTGTCTGCCCTCCCATACTATGTCCAACTAGATGAACCGGATTTTCAATACTCCAATCAGGATATAATCCCTTGTAGATTTTATCTATTGGCTTTTGTTCAAGGCCATATTTTTTAGAATGATTAAGCCCATAATCTACTTGCCCACCTTTTAACTGATAATATACCTCCACGGCTCTATCCCAATTTGAAGATATTGGGCCAATTGAGACATTAAATACCTTAAACCCGTTCTCTTCTAACATTTTTTGAATGTCTTTTTTGCCACCCCAATATCGATAATCTCCCATTTCATTATTACCCCATCCAAAAAAACCATGAATTAAAACTATGGGGTATTTATTTTGAGCAAATAAAATATTACTGAGAATTAGATAAACTATAATTTTTTTCATTAAAAATTTATAGTTAAGTCTAATCCATTTGAGAAACCTCCCGTGCCATAGAAATACAAACCATACCCTATTGTAAGATCTTTATTTTTATACTTGACTCCAATCCCGCTTGAGCCAAAAATTGTGCGCGTTAGATTTTGCTCTGTGTTTTGGCTATATTTTCTTGTAGATGTCCCTATAGTCAAATAAATATTTTTAGAAATTGTAAAAACTCCACTTATAAAATAATCTTCAGGTCTCAAATCATTGCTAATTATACAATCTATTGAAAGCTTTAACGGTAGATAGGTTAACTTTTTGCAAAATCCCATCTCTACCTCTAATGAATTATCGCTAGCACCTATATCTGTGCTCTTGTGTATTAAAAGGAGGTCTTTAATCCTTCCTCCAATATCTAAATTGTATTTATCCAAATGCCAAATAATACCAAAAGAGGAATATAATGACGTAGAATTATGGTCTTCTAATTTAGAAATATATATCTGGTTTGAAATCCCAAAGCTTAATGGTAGTGATTTTGATGCCTTTGAATATCCTAACTTAATCCATGTATCACTTGCCGTGTAGTTTTCTGTTTGTTGAGCATTTTCATCATAACCGTTGAAAGCTCCGTAAGATATATGGTTTATTGATCTAATTATAATTTTATTATTCTTTGGGTAAATCAATGAAACAGACTGTGCTTGAATACCCGCGGGGTAGAAAATGAATGAAGTTGAGAAAGATTGATTTTTAATAGATGTTATCATGTTTACATTTCTTGAAGTCGGCATGATTAACAACTTGCCCCCTCCAGCATGAGATAGTTCAGAGGCGGAAAACCAAGTAGATAAACCAGGTCGATTTTCATTCGCAAATAAAGATGCTATTAATACTAATCCTAGTGCTTTTTTCATATCATTGTCACTGGATCAATATGAATGTGGATTTTATTTGAACCTGGAACTTTATTGTTATACTTAACAAAATTTTGACTAACAAAAAAATGTAGCTTACTGCTGTTTACATCATATTTTTTCGATGATTTTAATATAATTTGAAATCTATATTTATTATTTACTTTCTCTTTGAAACAGGGTGCCGGGCCTAATATTTCAAGCCCCTTATATGGATTCATTAAATTATTACGGATTTTATTTGATAATGAAAAAACAGATTTTGGGTTTGATCCAATAAATTCAATTTTTGCAACCCAACTATAAGGTGGATAGTTAAGCAGCTGCCTATCATCTAACATGTCCTCATAATATTTTTCTAAATTGAGTCTAGATGCTGCTTGGATAACTGCGTTGTCTTTATCATATGTCTGAATAATGACCTCCCCTTTTTTTTGACCTCTTCCTGCTCTTCCTGACGCTTGATATATCAATTGAAAAGTTCGCTCACTAGATCTGAAGTCAGGAAGATGAAGACCTAGGTCCGCATTAATGATTCCAACTAAGGTAATACCTGGAAAATCTAAACCTTTCGCAATCATTTGAGTTCCTAATAATATATCAACTTTCCCATCAAGAAATGATTGCAGTATTTTGATTGCAGATGAATCTTTTTTAGTGCTGTCATGATCGACTCTTGATATTTTAGCATTTGGAAAAGTCTCTTGTAAAATACTCTCTACTTTTTGTGTCCCAGTGCCAACATATAAAAAATTTTGACTTTGACAGTCCTTGCAAGTATCTAAAATTTTACTACTTATAAATCCACATATATGACATTTGAGCTTGTTATCATACTTATGAAAAGTGAGTGGTGTTTTACAAGCAGAACACATAACAAGAGATCCACAATCTGAACATTTAACAGTTGGGGAATGACCTCTTCTATTTTGGATTAGCAATACTTGCTCATTGTTTTTTAATTTTTCTTCTATCTTTCGTTGTAGTGTTCCAGATATAATTATGTTGAATTTTCCAGTTTCCTTACTTTCATCAATTAAATCCACAACTTTAACAGTAGGGTATACAGCTTTGCCATATCTCTTTGGCAGACTTAAGTACCTGTGTTTGGAATTTTTATAATTATAAAATGTTTCTAAACTAGGCGTTGCACTAGATAGTATAACAGTGCACTCTTCGATTTTTGCTCGCATAATAGCAACATCTCTCGCGTGATATCTAGGCGATGGGGAATCTTGCTTGAAAGAGGAATCGTGCTCCTCATCTACGATAATTAAACCTAATTTTTTTACTGGTGAAAAAACTGCGCTCCTAGCTCCTATGACAATTTTACAATCACCGTTATTTATTTCATTCCAAGTTTTTGCCCTTTGAGATTTTGTTAATTGAGAATGCCACAAGGCAATTTCTTGACCAAAAACATCCTTAAATCTCCCTGCGATTTGAGGGGTTAATGAAATTTCTGGAATTAAAATAATGGCTGACCTTTCCATTTTAATCACAGCTTTGATGACTTCAATAAAAATTTCTGTTTTACCGCTGCCTGTGACTCCATGCAACAAGTTTGATTTAAATTTTTTAGTCTTAAGAGAAGATTTTATATTATCAATAACCTTAAGCTGATCTTCATTATAAGAAATATTTTTTTTTACAGGATTAAACGTCAAACTATTCCCGCCTTGATTATCATCTTTTTTTACTAACTCAATACACCCTTTGATTTGGAGTGCTTTACAAATTGATATAGGATTAGAGCTTATATTTTTTAAAGAAGATACTTTAATATATTTCTGAGAAGATTGTTGAATAGCTTTGTAAACAAGGTACTGCTTAGGAGCTGTTTTTTTTAATAAAAGATCTATATCTTTACTGCTATTTTTCACAAACCATGATTGACGAGGTATATAATTTTTTGATATGTTAAATGAGAGTACAGTATTATATACTAATCCAATTGGCGTAATATAATAATGACTTACCCACCTAACCAGCTTCCATAAATTTTGAGAAATAATCGGAGCATCATCATCAAAGCTAGAAATTGATTTAACTTCACCACTAAAAGAAGTGCTGTCCATTAACGATACTATGACTCCACTTACTTTTCTATTACCAAAGGGGACAGTAACCCTTGAGCCAATTAAAGATTGGGTCTCTAGATTTTCAGGTACTAAATATGTAAATGTTTTAAACGAAGATATTGGTAACGATACCTCTGCAAACATTATAAAATATTAGAGTGTTAACCCTTAATTACATATAGTTTAATATCAGGTTTTATATTTTTTGCTACTTCAACAGTTGCATGATATATACCCAATGCCTTAATGGGCTCTTTTATAGTTATTTGATTTTTATCTAAATCAAAACCCTTAGCAGCTAATTCTTTATGAATATCTATATTTGTAATAGAACCAAACATTTTTTCTTCTTCGCCAACGTTTACTTCAATAGTAATTTCTACATTGCTGAGCTTTTTAGCTAAATTTTGCAAAGCACTATTTTCGCGCTCGAGTTTGGTATTAGCAACTTTCTTGCGTTCACTTGCAACAGCGACGTTTTTTGTAGAAGCTCTTAATGCCAGGCCTTGAGGTATTAGTCTATTCCTAGCATGCCCCGGTTTTACAGTTATAACATCCCCAGCTAGTCCTAAGTTTTCGACATCGTTAAGTAAAATAACTTTCATGATATAATCTCCGTATTTTTATTCAGAACCGCTATCAACAAATGGCATTAGACCAATAGTTCTAGCTCTTTTAATAGCACTAACAACTTTCCGATGCATTTTTGCACTAGTACCGGTTACCCTACGTGGCATAATTTTACCGTTGTCATTCGTAAACCTTTTTAACAATTTAACATCTTTATAATCTACAGCTGTGATGTTATTTTCTTTGAAAAAGCAATATTTTCTTCTTGTTTGAAAAGCCATTATTCAGCCTCCTTGTTTTCTTCATCTTTATTTTTTTCTTTTTTTAGACTTTCTTCATCCGGACTTTTATCTTCTCCCTTTTCTGCAGTATCATTTTCAGACTTATCTCCTTCAAGACTTTCTACAGTATCAGGTTTTTCATCTAGCTTTACAATCATATGTCGAATAGTTAAGTCACTAAGCTTTAACCAAGAGTCAAACTCACGAAGCTTATCATTATCACCCCCTTGATAATGAGCAAGGATGTAAGTTCCATAGGTATTGTTTTTGATTGGATAAGCTAGTTTTTTCTTTCCCCAAACAATATGATTAATGATTTTTGACCCTGTTTCTTGTATTTTTTCACCAATTTCTTTCATGGCTTGGTCATTTTTTTTTCGTTCAACATTTGAACTGACAATATATATTAATTCGTAATATCGCATATAATCTCCTTAAATTTTATTTTATTAACGGTGCAATGACTAATGACACCACTGACATTAGTTTTATCAAAATATTTAACGAAGGCCCAGAAGTGTCTTTAAAAGGATCTCCGACTGTGTCTCCTACAACAGCAGCTTTATGCGCTTCAGAACCCTTGCTTAATTTTTGCCCGTCTATCTCTACGCCTTCCTCAATCATTTTTTTAGCATTGTCCCAAGCACCTCCTGAATTAGATTGGAAGATTGCCATGCAGACACCAGTTACTGTGACTCCAGCAAGTAATCCACCAAGGATTTCAGGGCCTTGATTACTGCCAAACATTCTTGGTGCGAAACCTACAACTACCGGTGTAACAACAGCTAAAAGACCAGGGAGAAGCATTTCTCTTATTGCGGATTCAGTTGAAATCTCAACGCACTTTCCATGTTCTGCCTTACCAAGAGCATCATTATAAACCTTATTATCTTCTTCGCTCCAATCTTCCCTTTTCTTGAGATTCATTATTTCAAGAGCTTTTTTTAGTTCCGGGATTTCTTTAAACTGGCGCCGTACTTCTTCAATCATTGCCATAGCAGCTCTCCCAACAGCACCCATAGCCATTGAAGAAAAAAGAAAAGGCAACATTCCACCAATGAACAATCCAGCCATCACCATCGGATCAGAAATATTAATTATATCGATTCCAGTTTTTACTTTAAACGCAGCAAACAGAGCTAACGCTGTTAAAGCAGCAGAACCAATAGCAAACCCTTTTCCAATAGCAGCAGTAGTATTACCGACAGCATCAAGCTTATCAGTCCTCTCACGAACTTCCTTAGGAAGCTCAGCCATTTCTGCGATGCCTCCGGCATTATCAGAAATTGGACCATAAGCATCTACTGCTAACTGTATACCTGTGTTAGCTAGCATTCCTAATGCGGCCATTGCAATACCATATAAACCAGCAAAATGATAGGCTCCCATAATACTTCCTGATATAATTATTACTGGAACTGCCGTAGACTCCATTCCTATTCCTAAGCCAGCAATTATGTTAGTGGCTGGTCCGGTCATAGATTGTTTGGTAATAGACATGACAGGTTTTGTTCCCGTTCCAGTATAGTATTCTGTTATTTTACCAATACCTAAGCCACCAAACAGACCTATAATAGTAGCATAGAAAACACCTAAACTATCATATGTGACCCCAGCACCCTCTTGAGTTGTAAACTTTTCTGGCAACAAACTTGTTATTAAAAAATAAATAACTGCTACCATTATGATACCGCTACCGAACTCACCTTGGTTTAAACCCTTTTGAGGGTCTCCTCCGTCTTTCACAGAAACCATGAAAGTACCAATGATAGAAACTATTATCCCCGCCCCAGCTATAACTAGAGGTAAAATAACAAAACTTATGTCAAACCCTACTCCGTACGCAAAAAGAGTTGAACCTAGAACCATTGACCCAATAATCGAACCTACATATGATTCAAATAGATCTGCTCCCATTCCAGCTACATCACCAACATTGTCACCAACATTGTCTGCTATTGTAGCAGGATTTAGTGGATGGTCTTCTGGTATGCCAGATTCAACTTTCCCAACTAAATCTGCTCCAACATCAGCTGCTTTTGTATAAATACCACCACCAACTCTCGCAAAAAGCGCAATTGATGAGGCCCCTAATGAAAACCCAGATAAAACATTTAATATCATTGAAGTATCATTATTAAAAATTTCCATAGATTTATAAACATAAAAAAGGATGCCCAAGCCTAAAACGCCTAGTCCAACAACACTCAAACCCATAACTGCACCACCACTAAACGCAACGTTTAGGGCCTTAGCTAAACTTGTTTCAGCAGCATGCGTGGTTCTATTGTTAGCTTTTGTAGCAACTCTCATTCCTAAAAAACCAGCTAAACCCGATGCAGAAGCACCAACAATAAAAGAAAGAGATATCAGCGCACTTGAGTCGGATCTTCCTGAATTCGCATACCCAAGAATAAAAGCGACTGCTACAACAAAAACTGCTAGAATTCGATACTCCGCACGCAAAAATGCCATGGCTCCATCTGCAATACTTTTACCTATGAATTGCATTCTCTCATTTCCTTCTTTTTGCCTGTTTATCCAAGAAGTCTTCCAAAAAGCAAATGCCATGGCTATCACTCCAGATAATATCACAAACAAAATATAGTTATTTTCATTTTGCATTATTTGTTTTTATCTCCATTATTAAGAATTATAAATATTCATTGTTTTATTTAAACCATTAAAAATAAAACTATCCAACGCGTCCGCTGCTTTTTTAGTGATTTCAGTAGAAAAAGATTTTTCTTCTTCATTTTTAAACGGCTTCAACACATAGTTTTCTGCAGGCCGCATTTCCTCATCTGTACCAATACCATACCTAAGGCGCGGAAATCTATCAGTTTTTAGAGTATATATAATGTTTTCTAAGCCCCTGTGGGAGCCATCACCACCTTTTGGCTTAATCCGTATTTTACCCAGTGGAAGATCTACATCATCTACAATTATACAAACTTGTTCTGCTAGCAACTTTTTTGAATCTATTATTTGCTTAACAGCGCTTCCACTACGGTTCATACCTGAAGTAGGTTTTACAAGAAAAAACTTGTTCATCTTTGATGCAATCACGTAATCACCATTCCCCGGTTTGAAAGAAATATTATTTCTATTTGCCATCTCATCAATCACCCAAAATCCAGCATTATGTTTTGTTTCTTTATACTTATCACCAACATTCCCTAAACCTATAAATGCAATCAAAGCTTATTCTGACTCTATTATTCAGAAGATTCTTTTTGATCACTACTATCATCAGATTTTTCGTCTTTTTCACCACCGTCTTCAACAGCATCATCTGCATCAGCTTCGGTAATTTCTTCTTCCGCTGCAGGAGCCGCAATAGAAGCTACATTTATATCTTCGGCGCTGATTATTTCTACTTCATCATCATCATAAGAAACATCTGCAATGCTAATTGAAGAATTAAGTTCCATTTCGTCAATGTTAACCTCTATTTGTTCAGGAACATTTGTTGGAAAACAACTTATTTCAATCTGATTGAGTACTTGAGATAAAATACCACCTTCTGTAACACCAATTGGCTTACCAACAAGAACAAGAGGAACCGATATTGTCATTTTTTCTGATCTACGCACTCGCATAAAATCTAAATGTAATATTTCATCAGTAACCGGATGATACTGCACTGCTTTTACCATAACATACTGAGACTCTCCTTTTAATTCTACTTCATAAATACGCTGATCAGATTTAAGAGCTTGATATAGCTTTAATTTTTCAACAGCGATACTTTCTGGCTCTTCCCCTTTAAAATAAAGCGTGCTTGGAACTTTACCTTCTTTTCGCATTTCTTTTGTTGATTTTTTACCAACTGAATCTCTGTTTTCAATATCTAATTTGTAATAAGATGCACCCATCTCTATTTCTCCTTTTTAAAATTCAAATAATGCACTAACGGATTCACCATTATGTATGCGATTTATAGCCGCACCAAATACGTTAGCAACTGTTACAATTTTCATATTACTTAATCTTTTTTGTTCTGGGATAAAGATTGTGTCTGTCACAACCAAATTTTTTATAGGAGCTTCTTGCAGTCTTTTGATTGCAGGCCCAGATAAAACTCCATGAGTAGCTATCGCAGAAACAGATTTAGCACCTTTTTTAATCGCTGCTTCAGCCGCACCAACAGTTGTGCCAGCAGTATCAATCATATCATCGATAATAAGAACATCCATACCATCAAGCTCGCCAATTAGATGACTGACTTTAGCCTGATTAGGTGCGAATCTCCTTTTATCAATTAAAGCAAAGTGCATACCCAAACGCTTTGCATAAGCCTGACTCATCGCAGCAGAACCGACATCAGGAGATAAAACAGTTGAATTTTTCGGATTCAATTTTAGTTGAGATATTGCGTCCATTAGAACCATCCTACTATAAAGATGGTCAAATGGGATTTTTGCAAAACCTTGAATTTGAGTTGAATGCAAGTCCATTGTAACTATTCTATCTGCTCCCGCACTAGTTAAAATATCAATCATTACTCTCGATGATATCGGAACGCGTGGTTGATCTTTTCTATCTTGTCGGCCGTAGCCAAAATAAGGAACAATAATATTTACAGTACTGGCAGACGCTCGAACTGCAGCATCTGTCATGAGTGCTAATTCAATAATGTTTTCAGAAGGGCCATTCGTAGATTGAATTAAAAAAACATCTTGTCCTCTTATGTTTTCTTCATATTTAACCCAAATTTCACCATCAGAAAATGTCTTTATTGACATTTCACCTAGATTACAACTAGCTGACTCAGCAATTTTCGATGCTAAAGCAGGATTGCTCCTACCACTAAATATTTTCAATTCTCTTTTCATTTTTACTTTAGTTGCTGGGGCGAAGGGAGTCGAACCCCTACTGCCTGGACCAAAACCAGGTGTCCTACCATTAGACGACGCCCCAATTTTTTTATTTTACCAACTAATTAAACAGGATGTGCGATAAATGTCTTGTGTCTTGGAAAAAAATGAGAAAATGCTTTATTAATATTAGCATCATCATCGAAAATCCCATACACAGTCGAGCCAGAACCCGACAGACTGGCAAACTTTGCTCCTAGAGCAAGTAGTTTGTTTTTTATTGCACCAATCTCTGGATATGTTGGAAAAACAACAGATTCAAAATCATTCTCAAAAAACTTTAGCATGTCAAGATTAATTGACTTGCCACGAATTAAGTCTGAAAACTTAGTAGGTGAAGAACAGTTATCCAAATTGTTTTTATATTGCGAATAGGCCCATTTCGTATCAATTGATATGTCAGGTGTAACAATTAAATATTGGGCATCCATCGAAGAATTTATAATTGTTAACTTTTCGCCAATACCTTCACCAACCTGAGTAAAGCCATTAATAAAAAATGGTACATCAGCACCTATTCTCGAACCAATTTTTATAAGTTCGTTATCTGTTACCTTCAAATTATAAATTTCTCGAAGCCCTTTCATTATAGTCGCTGCATTTGACGAGCCGCTTCCAAGGCCGCTACCTCTTGAAATA
>Ga0209632_10006198_pt1 | contig 10156 bp, 6 predicted proteins | sample COG_10_FD_184754 | JGI IMG/M metagenome (GOLD analysis project Ga0209632, IMG submission 184754) | Pelagic Microbial community sample from North Sea - COGITO 998_met_10 (SPAdes) (version 2) | ecosystem: Environmental > Aquatic > Marine > Neritic zone/Coastal water | place: Helgoland, sampling...
CCAAATACTTTCGGCATATCACTATTATTTACAAAAGCAGTACAATCACCAAAACCGCCATGCATCGCGCATGCTTTACCCATAACTGATTCGACCAGTTGTCCTATTGTCATTCGGGATGGTAACGCGTGCGGATTAATAATAATATCCGGTTTTATACCGTCCGCCGTAAAGGGCATATCTGCTTCAGGAATAACCAATCCAACTGTCCCTTTTTGTCCGCAACGACTACAAAATTTATCACCAATTGCAGGTACTCTTTCATTGCGGACACGCACCTTTGCAATACGGAAACCTTCTTCTCCCTCTGTCATAAAGGATTTGTCCACATAACCTAATTGGCCCTTTTTAGGTAAGATGGACGCATCTATAAAGGATCCTTTATTGTCCGTACTTGTTGTTACTTTCCCGATCAAAGCCGTTTTTTCATCTACTACTGTGTTTTCTTTTACTAATCCATATTCATCCAATTGCGAATAATCGCAACCAGGTTTTAAGCCCACTACATCTTTGGCTTCTATATTAGAAAATACCGAATCGACTGTTGTTTTTCCTACTTGCGAGCTTTCTTCGCGAGTTTCATACACACTATAATAGGTTGTTCGAAAAAGACCTCTTTTCAAAGAACCTTCATTAAACAGAATTGAATCTTCCACATTATAACCATTAAATGACATAATAGCTACAATTGTATTTTCTCCACACGGATGTTCCTCGTTATTAATGTATTTCAAATAGCGACTTTTCACTAACGGTATTTGCCCATTATTTAATACAATACCGGTTTTATCAGCACGCACTTGAAAATTCGAATGATATAGCGAAATTGCTTGACGCGATTGGCCACATGCAAACAAATCACGCGGCAATTGATTATTTTCTGGAAAAATAACTTGATTCCCCATAACACCTAACATGAGTGACGGATGTATTTCAACATGCGTATATGCTGATTTCGCTTGTTTTGCGATATTATAATCCATCGCAATTAAAGCGCCTTCTGTTTCAGATGTATCAATATACTCCAATATAGCTTGCGATGCCGTTAAATCTTTAACGTCCGTTACATTATACAATTCAGAAACACTATTATATAACTGATGCGCATTTATCGTAAAATTAGGGTCTTTCTTTTTAGCAAACCCAGTGATCAATTGTTCCCAAGTAAAATTATTTGTATTAATTTTATCTAATATTGCTTCGTTCATATAGCTGGGTGTGCGAGAAGTATTCTCATCATTCTCGTTTTTATTCGTCGCATTCGTATAAAATATAGGACGACATATTCGCCCTGCGTCAGTATATATATATAGCGTATTATACTGAATATTCCAAAAAATACTGGTAAATGTTGGTATTACTGAAACTCGTCGTAAAGATTTTAATTCTTTCTCTATTTTGTATGGTTCGCTAATAACTCCCGCCCATTTTCCATTTACAATAACTTTACATAACCGCGAAATAATAAACGGATTACATTCATTTAATAAAAGCATATCAGCATTCATTCTCAACCAGCGAATCATTGGATTAGCCGAATACCCTTTCGTTACTGCGGCCATAATTGTCAAATTTTTATGCAATCCAACATTTCCGCCGTCTGGTGTATCAATTGGATCAATAATACCCCATTGAGTTGTATGTGCCAAACGCGGGCCTACTATTTTTGCACTTGCGTCTAAGGGTAAATTCAATTTTCGCATTTGAGCAATAAACGAATTAAAACTTAAGCGATTGACATCCTGAACAACACCAACCCGCGATGTATGGGATTCTGATCCCCAATTACCTTTAAAGGCTTTTCGGAAACCCTCCGCTACAATTCTTTCACTGAAGAATTCTTTATAATTCATTTCAATGAGAGATTGGAAATTTTTTGTGTATATACCTTTTTTGTAATAATACTCTTTGTCAAACTTCTGAAAAATAGCTTTCTGCTGTAGGGAATAATATTCCTTGAATAAATCATATAAGAGAGATCCAGTCAATTCAATGCGTTTAAACCGAAAATTATCACGATCCGTTGCTTTCATTTCCTTGGTATACACTTGAAGCAGTTGTTTTACCATATAACCAATAAAATATGCCTTTTCTTGGAAATTTATTTCCCCAATATGCGGCAATAAGTAATTTGTCAGAATTTCAAGAGCATGTGGTATTGTCTTACCTTTTGTCAATGTTGCAATATATTTCAACGCCACCTCTTGATTAAAGAGCCGTCCTGCATCATGGACCGATGGAATAAAATGTTCAATATAATGGGCGTATTTCTCGCGGTCGAGTAAACAATAATCAATAATATCTCGGTCTGATTCTACACCAAGCGCCCGCATTAAAATAAATAAAGGCACGGGTTTGCGTACATTAGGAACAATAACCACTAATTGTTTATTTGTTTTAGTTGTGCTTGGTGCAACAATTTTTATTGATAATGTTCTTATTGGTTTTGATGCGTCTTCGGATACCGACCGAATTTCGGCAGAATGGCTGTATAAATCATTTCCTTTATCTCTCACATAAAGCATATTATCTGCGAATTTTTCTTGACAGACAATACATTTTTCTTTACCATCAATAATAAAATACCCCCCTTTATCATTGCGGCATTCGCCCATCCGGAATTTTACTTGCCGATCTAACCCATTTAAGACACATAAATCTGATTGCAACATAATCGGAAAACGACCCAGGTAAATTTTTTCTAAAGTCATTGTGCTTTCTACAATATCACCTGTTTCTGGATTTTTAATAAAAAAATCAACATCTACGTCATAGTGAATTGTTATACCATAAGTCATATTGCGGAGTCGAGCTTCATTTGGATACATAAAATGTTCGCGATTTTCGTCGTATATAACTGGTTTACCATAATATAACTTATCGCCATTTTTTCCACCTAAATACATATTGCATATTAAACCAAACTCACTTGTTTGCTTATCTTGTTCCTTCATTATTTTAATGGGATTCTTCTCTTTAAAAATACGGTGTATTCCTTCACTGTAAAAGGAATTATACGAATCCAAATGATGGGCAACCAAATAGTTTGGATTATCGTTGAAATATTTATCTATTATCAACCATGGAAATTGTTCTTCCATTTATATTATATTATATTATTAGTATAAATTTTTATACTTGTTTTATACTTTAAGTTAATAGTTTATTTTGTTGGATAACAAATATATTGGCAATAGTTGCGATTGTTTTACCATATATAAAATTGTGATTCTTATAACATTGTGATTCTTATAACATTGTGATTCTTATAACATTGTGATTCTTATAACATTGTGATTCTTATAAGAATTAAATAATATTTTCATTTTTATAGTTGAGAATTACATCACTCCTTTACTAATTACCATTAGTCCCAACAGCACAAAAAACAAAATAAAGGGGAATATAACAAGAAACCACGAAAATTGTTTATAACCGGACTTACATATAGAATCTAACACAAAGGTCCAGAAAGCAACATATAAAAATTTCATAAAAAATACTAAAGCAGTACTCGAAACAGGACATTCATAATTTCCAAGGCAATAGGTATCAACATTGCCATTATTATGAACCATCATTAGAACAATGGCAATAGCCGAAATGACTAAATACACATAGGCCGGTTTACATAACTTTTTTATATATTTCATTGTCATTTTATGTAATAAGTGTAGAAAATAATAAAAAATAGTATGGTTTTCTATAATCGGCTAACAGCATTATTATTTGCATTATACATACTTACTATATTTGGCGGACGCATCATCCGTTCAACCGTGACATCAGGAACTAAAGGTTGTTCAGTCGGATAAACCATAGATGATGGCGTTGAGGCAACTCCAACAAATTTATCGTACATATGTCCAATACCGGCCGGAATTGATCTGCTAATATTTAGAATATCGTTTGGTATTAAAGCCGATGCAAAATTCCCAATATTTCCACCTTTTTGCATAATTTTATTTTTCTTTTTATTTTTATTTTTCTTTTTACCGCCACCAAGCATTTGTCCTGATCCTTCCATTGATGGATTAGACGATTCGGGCCAAGGGTTTACTTTATTATTATAGGCATAATAATTTCCACTGGGCTGTGTTTCCGACCCGGCATTATAGGGTGCGCCAACATACGATAATGGAGCACCATTACCACCACGCATATTACGCGTTTTACTACGACGCGTTTTACTACGACGCGTTTTACTACGACGCGTTTTACTGCGGCGCGTTTTACTACGACGCGTTTTACTACGACGCGTTTTACTGCCGCTACACTTTTTCCCGCTTTTCTTTTTGCAATACATTTTATATATTAAATATATATTTAATATAGAAATTAATTTATATAAATGATTATTCAATTTAAAAAAAAGGGTTGACTTTATATATATATTATAATATGCTAATTATCTTATTCAATTTCTACATGTGTCAATATATGCCGACGACAGCACATTTTTTTAATCATTAATTTGTCTAAAACCTCGCCTTCTGCAGTTTTATCTGTCTGAACTTTGGTCAAGTAAACGACATCATTTACGATTCCCGACGCTATTTTCTTTTGACGCACTTCTCGTTCATACGCTCTATAATAACTACTGATTTCTTTACCGCATGTAAAACACTTTACTGGAAGAAGCATTTTAATATGTATATATAATATGTAGCTTTATATTATTTGTAAATCAATTTTTTAATATATTATATATATTAATCTATATTTCTAATACTCATTATCATGGCAACTACCATAACATTGGTATTTATGTAAATAATAGTTATAATCAGTATATTTATCACTAACCATATAAGGCCCCTCCTTATTCCCTGCCACGCATTTGTTACCATCAACAAGAATACAACAATCGACTGAATTACAACTTTCGGCTGTTAAAGTTGAACATTTATTATTTAATTCTGTTTTATTTATTTTATCATATAATTCGCAAAACGAATCACTAAAATTAACCCCTCTAAAAAAACTCATATCGGTAATAGATGGAACAACCGTATTTGCAGTTGGCATTTCTTTGTCTTTCATTAGTGTGGCCTCGTCACCTTTATTATTAAATTCGGCTTCGCTTACTATTAAATTTTTTAATTGCTTAAATATGGATGTTAGTTCTTCTGTTTCTCCGGGAATAGGAATACCCGCTTGAGTTAATATAGAATCTATTGAGCTAGTTATATCAGTTGCCGCTTTTTGCGCGACCTCGCCTGCTGATAATGTGCCTGTGTCTGTGTCTGTGGTTGTGTCTGTGGTTGTGACTGTGGTTGTGTCTGTGGTTGTGTCTGTGCTTGTGTCTGTATCTGTTCCCATTCCTTCTTTAAATTTATATTGGGAGTTAGTATTGGCTCCCCGATATAATAATATAACTCCTAAAAATACTATTAATATTATAATTAACATTATTTTTATATTTTTCATCTTTAATTTCATTTATATTTAATACAGAATTAATTTTATCATTATTATCATTATCACAATATTATGATGTTATGCATTTAATTTGGCACGCCATTGCACAATTCAATACTTTCCGCATCTTTATTAGGCAATAAGACATATGCCGTATCTTTTATAAATTTTTCTACATATTCTCTTGTAGTCCCGCTATGATTACTAACCATCTCATCGTTTATTAATGTATCGGGTGTTTTATTAGGACATCCATATTTATTAAACATTTCTATCATACACTCTTTTGATACATTGGTACTATTTTTACTATATTTTCCACATTCTTCATCATAACTTGACGCAATACCACATTCACCATAACATTTGTTTTTGTTATAATAATACTGATAATCAACTGTTCTACCACCTTCAGTTAAAAAAAGCGGCCCATTCATATCACCAGCCACGCATTTACTTCCGTTTAATAAAACACAACAGCTCGGTATTTTACAATTTTCTGGTGTTAAATTGATACATTTTTCTTGAAGTGTATTATAATCATTTCTATACTTTTCACATACATCCTCTTTAAACGCGCTTTCTAAAAAATTATTGGGTCTCGAAAAACTGATTATTTCTGACGTTGGGTCTTTGGGAATAACATTTAATATATTATTATTTGTTTTACTAGTGTCAATATAAACATTTTTCCAATCTATTTCTTGATTTGCATTACCATCTATAATATCGGTGGCAATATCATCCAATTCATAATCTCCTTTTTTTCGGTTCATTGCATATTTATCATTAAATGTTATGGTTTTATCGTTTTTTAATAGCGATGGATCATATGTTTTCTGCTGTATTAATTCAGAAAGTGTTAATTTTACTTTTGTTGCTAAATGTGAAAGTTCATCCATTCTATTCCGTAAATGTCTATTATTTTCTAAGCTAGTATAATTTTCTTTATTTGACCCCCCACAATAAACCATCATTATGAAAAGGCTTATTAAGGTTATTATAATAGTTATTATTAAAACATTACTCATTACTCCTTTTTTATTTATAAATTTATGCAATGATGATAACACTAGCATTGGTGTCTTATATTATAAAAAGAATTAAATTATTTATATAATATGATATGTTATGATATGTTATGATATGTTATGATATGATATGATATGGCTATAATTTTGTCAAGATATAGCTATTGCTCGTTTTAACCACTTTATATTCTTCATTTGATTTATGGATTTTTTTGTGACATGTTTCGCATATATTTAATAAATTTGCTACATGATTTTTATGGAAATTTTGCCCATTTTTCTTATTTGCAATATATTCATTGGTAGGACTAGCGTTTTTTTGGTATTGTAAATGATGAACTTCGCTAGCTTTATATTTTTCGCAAATTTCACAATTTCCTACTAATTTTTTTGCATTAAAATGCGTTGGAGAAAGAGACAGTACATTCTTTTTTTCAGGGTGATATTTCATACGGATGTCATGCGCCCTTTGCAGAAAATCGTCAGGCAAGTTTAATGATTTGCATACTTCCAGTCCATACATACTTTCACCCGGTCCTTCGCGCAATTTACGGTCATATATTAACAAATTGGTTTCTTTATTATAATGAACTGCCATATGCATCATTTTCATTCGGGTTAATTCATTAACCTCATCATAATTATTAATTTCATGAAAATGTGTCGCAAATAGAAAAGTGCTTTCTTTTTTATGTAGTATTTCTAAACCCGCCATAAAAATACTTAACGCTGAATCGCTTTCCGTGCCGGAACAGAGTTCATCACCTAACACCAAACTTTGTGCGTTTGCCATTGTAAGAATAGTACGCAGTTCAGTCATTTCGACAGCAAATGTGGAAAGCCCTTTAAATAAATTATCGTTCCCTAAAATGCGGGTAAATACATTACGATAAGGCGTATAAGTGAATGAATTACAAGGAACATATAACCCCGCTTGCGCCATAATAACCGCAATACCAACCGATTTAATAAAACTCGTTTTACCAACGGCATTAGTCCCGTAAAGTAAAATGCCGTTTATATTATCAGTATGCGATTCATTCGCTGTAATATTTTTTTCTGAATTTGTACCCAACGCCATATCATTTGTCACATATAGCTCATTTGTCTGTAAATGTTCGATCAATGGATGTCTTATGCCAGTAAAATCAAAAAAGGATTTACGGCGTTCCTCATTATTCTCATTATTGCTTGCTTCGGCTGAAATTGTAGGTTTACAATAATTGTATTTATGTGCCGTATAGGCTTTACATTGTAACATATCCATTTCGGTCGTGTATTTAATAATATGATTTAACTCTTTTTCAAATGTCCCAAAATCAGAAATATAATTTTGAAAAACCAAGCACATCTCATTTATTGTTTTTATTTTATTTATTTCATTATCACGACTTAATTCGCTGATTTGTTTATTTGTTATATTTTTTTCGGTTTTACTGCTACTACTAGTATTATATTCAAGATTACTCAGATTCAGTACAACTATTTCGTCGGTGTTACTATATTTTGATTTATAGTGTATATCCACTGTTGTTTTTTTCTGCCGCTGGATAAGACTTGCCACAGCCGTCTTTAATAGTTCGGCGCGGCGGCTGGTGCATACCAACATCGCATTACTTTTAGATGTTTGATGAATTTTTACATACTGGGCTGTTTTCTTTTCCGTTTGTTGAATCAAATCCGAGAGATATTTTGAAATAGATTCTAATTTATCAATACCATCCATACTTTCTTTTAATAATTTATCAATGATAGGAGAGATGCCTTTATTAATAATATAATTAATTTCATTCATTTCTACGAGATTTCGACAAACCTCCAGATTGAACACCCGTTGCAAATCATTCACGATCGTGCGACAAGCCGCCGCAACAGTCATTCCATCTGGAGTCAAGTAAGCATTCAGTGTTTCATCTGTTTTTAATTCAATAAATAGACTTTCAATATTCATAAGATTTTCTGCAAGTGTAGTTAGATTTTTCGGCATTATTTTCTTGGCTATGATGCATCGGGCAAATTTTTCTAAATCAGTAATGGTGTTTAATTTGTTACGGATCATTACATAGTACGGCTCTCCTTGTGCAAGTAAATGATCGGTAATATCATACGAAGCTTGTAGTGTTGGCACATGCGTAATTGGATAATGAAGATTATACATAAACTGCCGTTTTCCCATTGTTGTCACGCAGTTATTTAACAAACTACTTACTGAACGCAGACGCCCTTTATGCCGATTGTCATCAATAATATTTAGTTGATTCAATGTATGATTTGATAAAATAAGACGATCCGTATAATTCTCAAATACTGGTTCCGAAAGCCTTTTCACTAAATTCGGGCTATGTTGATACACAAAGTCCAATAGAAAACAAAAGGATTGGATGGCGATTGAATGAGTAGGGAACATTTCATGAAAAGAAGAGAGATGAGGAAAGAATTTTTTTAATACTTCTACTTGGTACAACTGCTTTTCGGCATTTTTCACATAAGTTTCCATAGATGTAATGGCCTTATTATTTGCATTATTGTCCTTATTCAAAGTTTCAGATGGCGAGGCAGAAGAAGTATCCACCTTGTGAATCTTTGCCTGATCTAAGCCAACAAACCCAATAATATCATCAATCAATCGCGCTGGCATATTCGCCACGATCAAACACTCACTTGGACGATATGCTGAAATATATCTTTCTAATTCATCGTAGGTTGCGGGACTATGGCTATAATTTGAGGTAAATTGGAATAACGCTGTCTTGCCAGTATAAATGTCAATATTAGCCAGCCCGATCGTTATTTGACATGGCATTGTTTTGGTTGCTTTGAATTTATGCAACCAAATACACATTACATTATTTGACATGCGTTCTGATTCATTCTCATTTTCAACCGGAAAATAAGTTCCGGGAGAGATTATTTCGGATAATTTACGCGATGTTTTATTTCCACTCTCTTGTCTATAAATAACAGTCGTATAACCATGTTCTTGTAGTTTACAAATATATTTATCGGCATATGCCGTACCCACGCCCGACATCGCTACGGGAAATTTCCCGACAAAAATATTCTTGGTGGCAATCACCATCTCATTCATTTTTGCAAATTCTTCAATACTACTGCCCGTATAAGTTCCATCAGGATTTATAAGCGCATACACTTCAAAAAAACTACCAACCTCCATCAAAATTATAGTTTTTTCTCCGTATTCCTTTTTATATTGTTTGGTTAAATCCAAGTACTCTTTTACAAGTGCCATTATCTATTATTACGATGTTATATTATATACGAATAATATCTTTATATATCTTTATATATCTTTATTTATAAAATTGAATTAAAAATATTATAAGAACATATATTACAACATACTATTTCAGGATGCAGTTCTGTTCTGAATGCCACAATATGTATTATTTAAAAATTAAAGATGAAAATGGAGTGGTTGGCGATACTCTAATTTATTATTGCCGAAATTGCGGTCATGAGGATGAAACTTTAAGCACTACGGATATTTGTGTATCCGATATGCAAATTCAATCCAGTGAAAAAAAATTTACCCACATTGTTAATGAATATACCAAATATGATCCGACATTACCTCGTATTAATACAATAAAATGTCCCAATGAAGAATGTACTAGTAATACGAGTAGCAAGGCCGGTGGTGCCGGCACTAGTAAAAAAACTACAAAAAAAACTACAAAAGTGTC
>Ga0209632_10006200_pt1 | contig 10155 bp, 8 predicted proteins | sample COG_10_FD_184754 | JGI IMG/M metagenome (GOLD analysis project Ga0209632, IMG submission 184754) | Pelagic Microbial community sample from North Sea - COGITO 998_met_10 (SPAdes) (version 2) | ecosystem: Environmental > Aquatic > Marine > Neritic zone/Coastal water | place: Helgoland, sampling...
ATCAGTCTACAAAAACGCATTTATTTGATTTCAAATCATCTTCCACCAACTTATATTTTATGTCCCTTTTGACCATTCCATCTGTATACTTAACGGATACTCTAGCATTTCTACTCGCTATTTTCTGTGTTTTTATCGGTGCCGTCTTCTCCACTGGCTTCCTATTAGATTCCTGATAGGCCAATGCAGATTTGGTCTCTGCTTTTGATTCTTGATATTTCTGAGCCGATTTAGATTGATTGGCCTCCTTGACCTCATGCTCATTTTGAATTGGAATTTCTGATTTTATCAATAATGACATCGTTTCTTGATTGACCTTGCCAATAAAAAGTTTGAACATTTCAAAGCCTTCGAATTTATATATGAGAAGCGGGTCTTTTTGCTCATAAACCGCATTTTGGACCGACTGTTTTAAGTCATCCATATCTCTTAAATGCTCTTTCCAAACTTGATCAATAATAGCTACGGTAATGATTTTTTCCATTTCTGAAACAACGACTAAACCATTTGAATTCACTGATTCTTGTAAATTGACACTCACACCAATTTGTTTGATCCCATCTGTGAAAGGAACCATAATATTTTGAACAACTGCCCCTCTATTTTTTAACAATTGCTTGAGCAAGGGAAGGGTTTTGTCGACAATCACTTTATTTTTAGACAAATAGGATGCATATGCCTGATCATATAACTTTTCTGCCAACGCAGACTCTGATGTTTTCTGTAATTCATCGGCGCTAATTTGAAAATCTATTCCCAAATTACTGATCGCTTGAAGTCTCAGTTCGTCTGGGTCAATCACTTCCTTATTTATATGAGCCATGTCCTCACAAATATCATAGAGCATATTCATGATGTCGAATTGCAATCGCTCACCATACAATGCGTTTTTTCGACGTTTATAGATGACTTCTCTCTGCGAATTCATGACATCATCGTATTCAAGTAATCTTTTTCTTGTCGCAAAATTATTCTCCTCGACTTTCTTTTGCGCTCTTTCGATAGACTTAGTAATCATACTGTGCTGAATTACCTCCCCTTCTTTAAGGCCTAATCGATCCATGATTTTCGCCATGCGATCCGAGCCGAAAAGCCGCATCAAATTATCTTCAAGTGATACAAAAAATTGTGAAGACCCCACATCTCCTTGCCTTCCTGATCGTCCCCTCAACTGACGATCTACGCGTCTAGATTCATGACGCTCGGTTCCAATAATAGCCAAGCCTCCTGCTGCCTTTGACTCTGGAGTTAGTTTTATATCTGTACCCCTACCCGCCATATTGGTGGCTATGGTTACCGTTCCTGGTTTTCCAGCTTCTCCAATAACATCTGCTTCCTTGGCATGTTGCTTGGCATTCAATACTTGATGTTTGATGTTTTTCAACTTTAGCATCCTACTGAGTAACTCAGATATTTCAACTGATGTGGTCCCCACCAATACTGGCCTTCCTATCGCAGTAAGCTCGGTCACCTCCTCAACCACTGCGTTAAACTTTTCACGGATGGTTTTATATACCTTATCTTCCATGTCCTTGCGAACAATGGGTCTATTGGTAGGACACACGACCACATCCAATTTATAAATATCCCAAAATTCCCCCGCTTCTGTCTCTGCGGTACCCGTCATTCCAGCGAGTTTATGGTACATTCTAAAATAATTTTGCAACGTAATAGTCGCATAGGTCTGAGTAGCATCTTCTACTTTAACATTTTCCTTGGCTTCTATGGCTTGATGTAACCCATCGGCATACCTTCGCCCTTCCATGACTCGACCGGTCTGCTCATCGACAATTTTAACTTTTGAATCCACTACGATGTATTCTGTATCTTTCTCATAAAGACAATAAGCCCTTAAAAGTTGGTTGACTGAGTGAATCCGTTGAGACTTAATGTTGTAATCTTGAATAATGGTGTCCTTAGCTTTCAACTTCTCATTTTCTTCTATTGTCGTATCCTGCTCTAACTTATTGATCTCGATGGCAATATCCGGTAGAATAAAGAAAGTCGTGTCTTCACCATCTTGGGTAATAAGATCAATTCCTTTTTCAGTTAAATTTATTGAATTGTGCTTTTCATCAATAGTGAAAAATAAAGTTTCGTCTGCCTCAGGCATCATTTTCTGATTGTCCTGCAAGTAAATATTTTCAGTTTTTTGCAAAACTTGACGCATGCCAGATTCGCTCAAAAACTTTATCAAAGGCTTGTATTTGGGCAGTCCTCTAAAAGACCTAAATAAAGGCAATCCCGCTTCTTTTTCTTTGTTTTCCTTTATTAATTTCTTGGCCTCATTGAGGTATTCTGAAGTTAATTTCCGTTGGGCATCGACCAGTTTCTGTAATCTCGGTCTCAATTCATAAAACTCATGTTCGTCTCCTTTGGGTATGGGTCCTGAAATGATCAAGGGAGTTCTTGCATCATCTATAAGTACAGAATCAACCTCATCAACCATCGCAAAATGATGTTTGCCCTGCACCAGTTCTTCTGTTGACCTTGCCATATTGTCTCGCAAATAATCAAATCCAAACTCATTATTGGTCCCGTATACAATATCTTTTTGATAAGCCGCCCGACGTTCCACAGAATTAGGACCATATTTATCTATGCAATCCACCTTCAAGCCATGAAATTCAAATAAAGGGGCATTCCATTCGGAATCTCTTTTGGCCAAATAGTCATTAACGGTTACGATGTGAACCCCACGACCGGCAAGCGCATTGAGAAAGGCCGGCAAAGTTGCGACTAGCGTTTTACCTTCACCCGTCGTCATTTCGGATATTTTTCCTTGATGAAGCACCACTCCCCCAACCAATTGAACGTCATAATGAATCATATTCCATTCAATGTCCGTACCGGCGGCCAGCCATTTGTTGTGCCAAATCGCTTGATCTCCCTTAATTTCGATGTTGGCCTTCATTTTGGAAAGCTCAACATCATGATCGGTCTTCGAAACCGTAAGTTGTCCCTGCTCCGAAAACCTTCGTGCAGTTTCTTTTACCACAGCGAAAGCCTGTGGGAGGATGTCCTCTAAAATAACCTCTAATTGTTCGTTTCGCTCTAATTCTAAAGCATCTATTTTTTTAAAAATATCGTCTTTTTGATTGAGGTCTAAATCTGGATTGTTATTTACTTTTTCATGTAAATCCCCAAGCTCAGCATCGGTGACTTGTAAGCGATCCTCAATTACGGTTTTTAATTCCTGAGTCCTCTCTCTCAATTGGTCATCAGAAATTTTTGCTAATTTTAAAAACTCCTTATTTATGAGGCCCACATAAGGCAATAATAACTTTAAGTCACGATCCGCCTTAGTCCCAAAAACTTTGCCAACTCCTTTTGTAATCCAGTCAAACATATTCTTTATAATAATTGCAAAACAAGGTCAAAGTTAATGTTTTTAAGTGATCCTGCTATCAAATTAAACATCAATACTCCCTTCAAAAACTTTTATCGCCGTACCTGCCAAATAAATATCACTAAAACTTGTGGGTCCCTCTTTGACAAAGCTGATAAAGAGTTGCCCACCTTGAGTCTCAATGGTAATCGGACTCTCCATTTCAAAGGCGGATGCGGCTACGATGGCTGAAGCCGTTACACCGGTCCCACAAGAAAGCGTTTCAGCCTCTACACCTCTTTCATAAGTTCTCACTTTCAATAATGGGTGATCAATTTCTACAAAATTTACATTAGTCCCTGCGGGGGCAAATGCTTTTGAGTACCTCACCTCGGCTCCAGCATGCCCAACATCTATTTTTTCCACATCAGCTACGAAAGTAACGTAATGAGGAGACCCATTATTAATGAAAAAATAATCCCCCCCTGATGAAATCTCATTGAGATCTTGTAAACTAAAATGAATCAACCCCTCTAGAAAAAAAGCATCGTGCACGCCATCGTAGGTACTGAAGGTTGTTTGATTTTTTATGATGCCTAAATCTTTTGCGAACTGAACCGCACACCTACTGCCATTTCCACAAAGACTTTGACTACCATCTGCATTAAAATAAACCATTTCGAAATCAAGACTGGAGTGATTTTCAATTAAAATAAGCCCATCCGCACCTATACCGAACTTGTTTTTTGTCAACCTCTGTATCAGATCAACGTCTCCCTTTGGAAAAAATTCCGTACGATTATCAATAAGCACAAAATCGTTACCCGTCCCTTGATATTTTGTAAATGAAATTTTCATATTTTCCGAAAATAAAAAAAGCCAACTTAAAAGTCGACTTTTTTTTTATCATTGAAAATAAAGCGATTTAAATTTTATCCTTTATTCTAGCTGCCTTACCTTTTAAATCTCGCAAATAATAAAGTTTCGCTCGCCTTACTTTACCCCTTCTCATAACCTCTATCTTGTCAATATTTGGTGATCCAGATGGAAATATTCTTTCTACTGCAATACCATTTGATATTTTTCTTACCGTGAAGGTCTCGCCACTACTGTTGCGGTTCTTAATTTGTAACACAACTCCTTGAAACTGCTGGATTCTCTCCTTGCTTCCTTCCTTGATTTTATAATGCACATTGATCGTATCTCCAGGGCTAAAAAGGCTCGAATCTTCCTTTTTTGGACTGTTTTGTGCTTCTACAAATTTTATTAAATCACTCATAATCTTACTCTTTTACGTGAGTTTCCTCTTAACGGAGGGCAAATATAAAAAGAATTATAATCTCGTCCTTAAGTTGAGAACAATTAAACTAAAATATTTTTCATTAGAGCCCCTGCCCGTTCCTGAAAAATTAAAGGCCCTTTGATTCCCTTACTGCGCTAAAGTAATCAAAGGGTCCTTGTTCAGCCTATTTCTTGTCGTCTACTTCTTCATATTCTACGTCACTGACGTCTTGGTCAGCCTTACCCTCTCCTTCGGGCGCTTCCTGTCCAGGTGCGCCACCTGCTGCTTCAGCACTGGCTTGAGCTGCATAAATCTCCTGAGAAGCGCTTTCCCATACTTTATTGAGGGCTTCCATAGCCACGTCTATGGCTGCCAAATCTGCACTCGCATGGGCCTCTTTCAATTTAGCCAAAGCTTCATCAATGGGCTTTTTGTTCTCTTCGGAAATCTTGTCTCCGTAGTCTGCCAACTGTTTTTCAGTTTGGAAGATAAGTGAATCTGCCACATTAATTTTCTCAACTTTGTCCTTCTCTAGTTTATCAGATTCAGCATTGGCCTGGGCCTCTTGCTTCATTTTCTCTATGTCTTCATCACTGAGTCCCGATGAAGCCTCAATTCTGATTTTTTGCTCTTTTCCCGTTCCTTTATCTTTTGCCGATACATTTAGAATGCCATTGGCATCAATGTCAAAAGTCACTTCTATTTGAGGAACTCCACGAGGTGCAGGCGGAATGCCGTCCAAATGAAATTTACCAATCGTTCGGTTATCTTTTGCCATGGGACGCTCTCCTTGCAATACATGAATCTCCACCGAAGGTTGACTGTCTGCTGCCGTAGAAAATACTTCTGATTTTTTACTCGGAATCGTAGTGTTTGATTCTATCAACTTGGTCATTACATCACCCATCGTGGCTATTCCCAAAGAAAGTGGCGTGACATCAAGTAATAATACATCTTTTACTTCTCCTGTTAATACTCCTCCTTGAATGGCCGCTCCAATAGCTACTACTTCATCTGGATTGACCCCTTTAGAAGGCTTTTTGCCAAAAAATTTCTCTACTTCTTCTTGAATTTTAGGTATTCTGGTAGATCCACCTACTAGTATAACCTCATCTATGTCACTAGTCGACATATTGGCATCTTTCAAAGCCTTCTTCACAGGGTCCATAGATCTGCGGACCAAACTATCAGCCAATTGCTCAAAAACTGCTCTGGATAACGTTCTCACCAAGTGTTTGGGAATCCCATCCACCGGCATGATGTAGGGTAAATTAATCTCTGTACTACTCGAGCTTGATAATTCTATCTTTGCTTTCTCAGCGGCTTCTTTGAGACGTTGAAGCGCCATCGGATCTTTTCTTAGATCTATATTTTCATCTTTAATAAATTCTTCTGCCAACCAATCGATAATAACGGCATCAAAATCATCTCCTCCCAAATGAACGTCTCCATTGGTAGATTTTACCTCGAAAACACCTTCACCCAATTCTAATATAGAAATATCGAATGTTCCCCCTCCTAGATCGTATACCGCGATCTTCATATCGGCATTCTTTTTATCTAAGCCATAGGCCAATGCCGCCGCCGTAGGCTCATTGATGATTCGCTTGACATCCAATCCCGCAATCTGTCCGGCTTCTTTTGTAGCCTGACGCTCAGCATCGTTAAAATAAGCAGGTACCGTGACCACCGCTTCAGTGACTTCTGTACCTAAAAAATCTTCTGCCGTTGACTTCATCTTTTGAAGAATCATCGCCGACAATTCTTGTGGGGTATAATTTCTATCTCCTATTTTTACCCTTACCACATCATTGGTTCCGGACTCAAGCTCATACGAAATATGTCTCATTTCGTTCTTTACGTCAGAAAACCGTTTCCCCATGAATCGTTTAACAGAGCTAATGGTGTGTTGAGGATTGGTAATCGCTTGTCTTTTGGCGGGATCGCCTACTTTACGTTCTCCATTACCTCCATCGAGGAATGCTAAAATTGATGGTGTCGTTCTTCTCCCTTCGCTATTTTGTATCACGACCGGTTCGTTTCCTTCCATCACGGCCACACAAGAGTTTGTAGTGCCTAGGTCTATGCCTATGATTTTGCCCATTTCTGTTTAGTTTGTATTAATATTTTTTATTGTACACTTTTTATTTAACAATGCTTGTGCCAAAAGCTTTTTACTGACACAATGTCAGCGAATTTCCTGAATTCAAATAAGATCAGGACAAGGACTGTTTGCCATTCATTAGGGTAGGCTCCAATGTGTCATATTAATCTATTTTAATCATTCAAAAATAGATCAAGGTATAAAAAAGAAAGGTTAAGCTTATTATCGTTAATTTTGCGGTTCAATTGATATGCATGGCTTTAGCTGAAGAAATAAAAAAAAGAAAAACATTTGGTATTATCGCCCACCCTGATGCGGGCAAAACAACCCTTACTGAAAAGTTATTGCTCTTTGGTGGGGCTATACAAACGGCAGGGGCTGTCAAATCCAACAAAATAGATATGGCTACGCGTTCCGATTGGATGGCCATAGAAAAACAAAGAGGTATCTCTGTCGCAACCTCGGTGATGGGATTTGATTACAAGGGTTTAAAAATTAATATTTTAGACACGCCAGGTCACGAAGATTTTGCAGAAGATACCTACCGCACTTTGACCGCAGTAGACAGTGTTATTATGGTTATTGACTGTGTCAAAGGAGTAGAAAAACAGACCAGAAAACTCATGGAAGTCTGTCGCATGCGCAAGACCCCCGTTCTTTGTTTTATCAATAAGCTGGATAGGGAAGGTCGTGATCCATTTGATCTGATTGACGAAATTGAAGAGGAGCTCAAAATAAATGTGCAACCCCTTACTTGGCCTATCGGTATGGGTAAAACACTCAGAGGGGTCTATAATCTTTACGAAAAAAATATTAACCTTTTCGAACCTAGAAAAAACAAACGTGTGGATGATGTGGTGAATATCAAGGACGTTAATGATCCTGGGTTAGAAGCGCACCTACCCCCTTCTGCCTTATCCCAGCTCCGAGAAGACATCGAATTAATAGATGGCGTATATGACCCTTTTGATCAAGAGGCTTATCTATCAGGGGAATTAGCTCCTGTTTTTTTTGGAAGTGCCGTATCAAATTTTGGGATAAGGGAATTGCTAGATTGCTTTACAAAAATTGCCCCCAATCCAAAACCAAGAGATACCGAGAGCCGAATGATCCCTCCAATAGATCCCAAATTCTCAGGATTTATATTTAAAATTCATGCAAATATGGATCCTCGGCATCGCAATAGAATTGCTTTTATCAGGATCTGTTCAGGAAAATTTCAACGGGGTAATAGCTATTATCATGTAAGACATGATAAAAAATACCGGTTTTCAAATGCGACGGCTTTTATGGCACAACAAAAAGAAACCATAGATGAGGCCTTTCCAGGAGACATCATTGGCTTGTACGATACAGGAAATCTTAAAATAGGCGACACCCTCAATGAAGGTGAAAAATCTTTATACAAAGGGATCCCAAGTTTCTCCCCTGAATTATTTAAAGAGGTCATCAATCTGGATGCAATGAAATCCAAACAACTTGAAAAGGGATTGACACAGCTCATGGATGAAGGTGTGGCCCAACTGTTTACCTACGAAATGGGTGCTAGAAAAGTGGTGGGCACGGTGGGTGCACTGCAATTTGAAGTACTCCAATATCGATTACTCAATGAGTACAATGCAAAAGTAAGTTTTTCACCTATCAATATTTATAAAGCTTGTTGGATCGATGCCGCGGATAAAAATAAATTAGAAGCCTTTGCCAAAGACAAATACCGGCATATTGCGAAAGACAAGGAAGATAAACTTGTCTTTATGGCAGAATCTAAATCATGGTTACAGATGGTAGAAGATAATTTTCCAGATATTCAATTTCATTCCATAAGTGAATTTTAAAATAAATTGATCGATCCAAAAACAATATATGAAGACAACCATCTATTGGTTGTTAACAAGCCCATTGGCTGGTTAGTGCAAGGTGATAAAACAGGTGACCCTACCTTAACCGACTGGGGTAAAAATTATATTAAAAAGAAATATAACAAACCAGGTGATGTATTTCTCAATCCAGCCCATCGCTTGGATCGACCGGTAAGTGGGGTGGTTATTTTTGCGAGAACTTCTAAGGCTTTGACCCGACTCACTGCCCTTTTCAGAGATCAACTCATACAAAAAACCTATGTGGCCGTTGTCAAGGCACGGCCTCAAGAATTGAATGGCAGCTTAATCAACTGGTTGGTAAAAGATGAAACCAAAAACATTACCAAAGCTTTTAATAAAGATAAAGGAAGCGGTAAAAAATCAATACTGACCTATCGTACTTTGATGTACGAAGACGGACATTCTTTACTGTTGGTAAAACCAGAGACGGGACGACCTCATCAAATTCGAGTGCAATTGGCAAAAATGCTTTGTCCAATACAAGGAGATTTAAAATACGGTTATGCCACACCTAATCCGGATAAAAGCATTTGTTTACATGCCTTCAAAATTGAATTTGACCATCCCGTAAAAAAAGAAAAAATTTCCCTACGCGCCACACCCAAGGGGGTCTATTGGAAACCCTACCTAAATACAATCAATGAACTGGATTAATAAATTAAAAGAAAAATGGAATGTAAAGAGTTCTGGCCAATTTGCCATGATTCTTATTGTATTCGCTTTGACGGGATCCACCGTCCTACTGATTAAAAAACCCATTGTTGATTATTTTACAATAGATGGAGAAAAAAGTACGCTTTTTACCATCATTTACCTCATTTGTATTCTACCTATATATAACAGCATTTTACTTTTTTATGGCTCGCTCCTGGGCCAATTCGATTTTTTTTGGCGCTATGAAAAAAAAATGATCAATCGATTCAGACGTAAGAAAACAAAGGATGAAAAAAAATTAAAAGATAACTGATTTCAATCCTGTATCTATCCTACATATTTATCAAAATCCATGAATAAATATATGCGCCTCTTAATTGGCCTATTTCAAAATCTTGAGATAATTGAAGTAAACTTCAGTACGCCGTGCCGCTAGTATGAAAAATAATTTATTTAAATATCTTTCTCTTTGGGGTGTCTTCATACTCTATTTTATTTTTTACAGAACTGTTTTTATTCTTTACAACGGATCATCTTTTGCTGATGCTTCTATCGAAAAATTACTCCTAAGCTATTTATATGGATTGAAGCTGGATCTTTCCTTTTCAGGCTATATGATGTTAATCCCCTCACTTATACTTGCTGTATCTCCTGTCATTGGTCCGAAAATATCTTCACGCATGCTTGCAGGATCCATCACCCTCATCCTTGCGGCTGTTTCTATTATTGAAATCATAGACTTGGAAGTTTATTCTTATTGGGGAGAGAAATTTGATGCCATGCATTTAAAGTACCTTGATAATCCCAAACAAATCACCAATTCCATTACTTTCAAAACATTAGTTTTTCCCTTGCTGTTCAGTTTATTTTTATTTTACGCTCATTTTAAAATTACTATCTGGTTGGT
>Ga0209632_10006201_pt1 | contig 10154 bp, 10 predicted proteins | sample COG_10_FD_184754 | JGI IMG/M metagenome (GOLD analysis project Ga0209632, IMG submission 184754) | Pelagic Microbial community sample from North Sea - COGITO 998_met_10 (SPAdes) (version 2) | ecosystem: Environmental > Aquatic > Marine > Neritic zone/Coastal water | place: Helgoland, sampling...
CGGGTTATGTGCAAAGAGCAGGCCCACCCTACAGGTGCCCTCCCTTGCTATGTAGAGGTTTGGAGTCTTACCAGCACATTTCTTCTGTATTTAAAACTTCAATTTTAAAATGAATAACCCTCAACCACTTTATCTCTAATGATTGTGATCTCTCCAGATCGCTACTCGAGCCGTGCGTCCGAATTAGTGACCGGGCGTAATCGGTTCGGGGCATTCTTTTTTCCCCCGGGTTATGTGCAAAGAGCAGGCCCACCCTACAGGTGCCCTCCCTTGCTATGTAGAGGTTTGGAGTCTTACCAGCACATTTCTTCTGTATTTAAAACTTCAATTTTAAAATGAATAACCCTCAACCATTTTATCTCCAATGATTGTGATCTCTTCAGATCGCTACTCGAACCGTGCGTCCGAATTAGTGACCGGGCGTAATCGGTTCGGTGCATTCTTTTTGCCACCAGGTTATACACAAAGAGTAAACCCACTCTACAAGTGCCCTCCCGTGCAATGTAGAGTCTTGGAGTCTTACCAGCACATTTCTTCTGTATTTAAAGCTTCAATTTCAAAATGATTAACCCTCAACAACTATATCTCCAATGATTGTGATCTCTCCAGATCGCTACCCGAGCCGTTCGTCTAGTCATATGATATATCGAAGGCGTTCACCTGCAGATTTATGTAGATCAAGGTCTGATCCGGATCCGTCTATGTGCTCGAAAAGAAGAGTTGTATTAAATTATGTAAATTTAGCACATTTATGCATTTCTACGCAAATTAATTGGGCAAAAATATTTCTAGATGAGTACTTAATTCATCAACTAATTGGCTCGGACAGGATGTCCGGACCTCAACAATAAAAACAGTACATAAAAGTAAAGGAATACATAAAATGGCACTAACAGTATCAAATAACGGAGCAGTACAAACTGCTAGCTACTACCTCGACAAAAACCAGCGCGCTTTACAAAGCAGCATCAAGAAACTTGCCTCAGGCAAAAAGCTTATCGATGCAAGTGCGGACCCAGGAACTTTGTCTGTCGCGATGAAAGTCAAGGCATCAATAAATCGTCTATCTGGAGCACAGAACAATGTGCAAAATGGTATTGGTTTCTTAGAGGTACAGGACGGACTGCTCGACACAGCAGGTAAAATAGTCATGCGGATGTCGGAATTAAAGGGATTTGCATCTCAAGATCCGATGAAGGGAGAGACTGACATTGAAAGCTACAATAATGAGTTTAGGGACCTGCAGTTACAACTCTTTGCAATTTCAAATCAGGACTTTAATGGAATGAGTTTATTCGCAAACCATATCTCCGACGGTCAGGGCGGAGATACTCATGTACGAGCGACATTTAACGGTGATAAGGGCCTAGACCATACCCTTGATATTTATACCAGTACCAAGGGAAGTGCTGGTACGAAAGTAAGTATCCACAAATCACTCCTTCTGTCTGCCATTACACTAACTATGGCAAGTGCTAATGGAGTAGGTGTCGTAACTAATGGTGGCCAATACAATACAACAGCAAATGGAACCGGTCTGCGTGCGGCTTCACATACCATTGCTTTAGCTAGTGAAACTCAGGCTACGGCAATGGACTTGGATGATGTATCCGCCGGTGTGTTTGAAAAGGCTATCGAAAATGTTGTGTTTCTTCGGGCTCAAACAGGTGGCGGTATGTCTCGATTAGGCTTTGCGGCTGAAAGTATGAAAATGCAGGAGACTAATATGCGCTCTGCTTTAGGTCGAATTGAGGATGTAGATATTGCAGAGGAATCGGCTAACTTGGCTAAATACTCAATCCTTATGCAAGCTTCAGCCGCTATGGTGGCTCAAGCTAACTCCACCAGTCAGGTCGCACTCATGCTCCTTCAGGGGTGATTTAAGTCCGGTTACCTTTCAAGGAAATTATAATCGACAGAGAATACTGCCATTGAAAGTGCTAAGTACAATACAATGCCAGCATTTCATTATGCTTGGACTTGCATGGATTGGAACCGTACTGGGGACTCCCCCAGGCGGTCCCAACCATGGGGTGCAACGATCTTATTCTAGTAGTTTTTTAGTAAAGGGGAACAGGACCAAAACGTTTGTTAACTCAGTTTCGCATTCACTATGACCATTACAATATTCGCTTAGATTCAATTATCGTGACCCAATTTAATCCAGTGTTAATACCAAGAATATCTCAATGGTTTCAGCGGTTTTATACATACAAAGTCAGTCATATTACAATCCTAAATAAGCACCATCTACTCATGAAGATATGCACAATTTTATGTGTTTTGTTCAGAATACACATAATTGCAATCTTTTGCACATATATAAGTAAGGTTTTCTTACAATAATTATTTCAATTCATCAACTAATTGGCTCGGACAGGATGTCCGGACCTCAACAATAAAAACAGTACATAAAAGTAAAGGAATACATAAAATGGCACTAACAGTATCAAATAACGGAGCAGTACAAACTGCTAGCTACTACCTCGACAAAAACCAGCGCGCTTTACAAAGCAGCATCAAGAAACTTGCCTCAGGCAAAAAGCTTATCGATGCAAGTGCGGACCCAGGAACTTTGTCTGTCGCGATGAAAGTCAAGGCATCAATAAATCGTCTATCTGGAGCACAGAACAATGTGCAAAATGGTATTGGTTTCTTAGAGGTACAGGACGGACTGCTCGACACAGCAGGTAAAATAGTCATGCGGATGTCGGAATTAAAGGGATTTGCATCTCAAGATCCGATGAAGGGAGAGACTGACATTGAAAGCTACAATAATGAGTTTAGGGACCTGCAGTTACAACTCTTTGCAATTTCAAATCAGGACTTTAATGGAATGAGTTTATTCGCAAACCATATCTCCGACGGTCAGGGCGGAGATACTCATGTACGAGCGACATTTAACGGTGATAAGGGCCTAGACCATACCCTTGATATTTATACCAGTACCAAGGGAAGTGCTGGTACGAAAGTAAGTATCCACAAATCACTCCTTCTGTCTGCCATTACACTAACTATGGCAAGTGCTAATGGAGTAGGTGTCGTAACTAATGGTGGCCAATACAATACAACAGCAAATGGAACCGGTCTGCGTGCGGCTTCACATACCATTGCTTTAGCTAGTGAAACTCAGGCTACGGCAATGGACTTGGATGATGTATCCGCCGGTGTGTTTGAAAAGGCTATCGAAAATGTTGTGTTTCTTCGGGCTCAAACAGGTGGCGGTATGTCTCGATTAGGCTTTGCGGCTGAAAGTATGAAAATGCAGGAGACTAATATGCGCTCTGCTTTAGGTCGAATTGAGGATGTAGATATTGCAGAGGAATCGGCTAACTTGGCTAAATACTCAATCCTTATGCAAGCTTCAGCCGCTATGGTGGCTCAAGCTAACTCCACCAGTCAGGTCGCACTCATGCTCCTCCAGGGGTGATTTATCAAATAGTTAAGAGGATTATTAAAATGATTTATTTCTTACAGAAAACAGTGCTTCAAATTGACTCAGTTATTTCCTCAAAAAGGAGGCTTCTATCATGAGCTTAACCTTAGGGGGAAATAATTCTGGTAGCCTTAGGGCCTTGGCTTACATGAATACGACCAAGGAGAAAATGGACCGAAGCTTGGAGCGTATCGCAAGTGGTAACAAATTGCTTTCAGCTAGAGATGACTCCGGAGGTCTTGCGGTGGCAATGAAACTTGAAAGTCAAATATCAAGCTACGACGCACAGAAAGATAGTGTCAATAATGCCATATCCTATGTGGAGTCTCAGTCAACAGCCTTGGGAACCGCATCTAGCATAGTCATCAAAATGCAGGATTTAAAGAGCGATTATGATGACCCGACTGCGAGTGTTCAGGATAAGGCAGCTTACGAAGCTGAGTTCCAGGACCTTCGCAAGCAGTTAGACTCTTTAAAAGGAGAGACTCTAAACGGGACTCAATTGTTTAATCGAGCAGACGGAAACATGACAGTTTCTGATGTTACCCTAACAAACCTTGATTTAAATGCTGCCCTACAAAACAATGATTCGAGTGGGAATGGAAGTCAGAATCTAGGTGATTCCAGTGTTACAGCAGTGACTCTTAATACGATCACCAATACTAATCTCACTAACATCTCAAATAGTGTAAGTGGCTTGGTAGCTGAAGCTGCAGGAGATGAATCTACCCTTGGATTTGCCTCAGATTACCTAACAAGCATGTCTACTAACCTAGCAACTGCACGAGGCAGGATCATGGATGTGGACTATGCAGAGGAGTCTACCAACTATGCAACCCTATCCCTGCAGTACGAAGCCGCTGCTGCAGCTGTAGCTCAAGCAAACACAAGTGCAGCTAGGGTGTTTGATCTAATCATTGGGTCGATCCGTCGGGATTAATGGATGGTTTCAGGTATAACTCTTGCCGTCTTTCCGTCCCCGCATTTTTTTTGCGAGGACGGAGGAGGTGGAAGGTAATATTAAAGCTTCTAAAGATTTAAAATTTAATGAATGAAGATATTGTAAAAAAGACAGATCTTACTGAAATCCAATCCGGTCTTACTCAAAATGGGAAAATTAGGTCCGTCGTTTTGCTTGGGCAAAAAAATGGCAAAGTGGGTGAAACTATTGTCGGACTTGGGAATTCCGTCATTCTGGCAAACCCATCTGCTTTTTGGATTTATTTAGACTCTGCAAAGACTCTTACACCTTATGATTGGTGCTCTCAATTTGCGAGAAACCTGCGTACAAGTGACGGTGTCCCACTTGCAAGCCTTGCGAAGTTTGCACTGACTACTGGTAGGTCACTAAGCCCATTCAAGCAGGTCGAAAATGAAGGTCCTCCTGAGCCGAGTGCAGGAACTGCGATAGCAGGTGAACTTGTTAAAAACTTTGAAGCTCTTACTCAGGCTGGTATAAATGGTTCTTCTGCGCCCCATATCGTCTTAGCGATCAAAAACTTCTCGGATTATTCCGATGAAATGCTCACTTGGTTATCAGATTCCCTCAACCCCGCATTCAGGAAATCAAAATTTTTCAAGGGTTGCCGCTTTGTCTTTAGTACCCCGCAAATTTCTGATCGGGAAAAATCTTTCTTTAATTCTTTTGGCTTTGAGAAGGTTAACCTTGTCGAGGTGGAACCAGTAAAAGTGCCCAAGTCCAAGGTTACATCAAAGGACGTGGATGAAACCAAAGATTTAATTCATAGCCCGAAATCAACTAAAGACTCTTCCATAAATCTTCCTTTACCGAAATCCTTGAAAAAGAATGATTTATCCCCTAGTTTAAAAAAAGAAACAACTTTTACGACCAAGATGGACATTAAGGATGCGGAAAAACTACTCTCTTCTTTTTCAGAGATTGAAAAGGAGTATTTATTTCTTTCTTCCTACCCTACCCGGATAAGTCGTTACACCCTTGAGCACTTTGAATCTGCTCGGCAAGCAGCTCTAACTTATAACTGGTTAAGTCGAGCAAAGTCATTGCACAGCATACATTCGAGCAAGGATTTACTTTTAGATGACGATGTGCGGACGGCAGCCAGGACCTTGCATGCTTCCGTATCTCCAGAGCGGGCTGAGCAGTGGGCCACCCTCGCTTCTGTCCTCGATGCTTTTCACGGGCTTTTCCCTGCAGACTCGATTCATTGGGTTGCGATCAACCTGCAATTGTTGGATTCTTTCGATTTTCGAATTATTCAAAGCTTATTTGATGCTGGGCATGCCGATTCAGTTCTTCGATTTATTGAGGAGTATAAGGACCTTATCGTCGAAAAGGAATCTAGGTTTTCACTTTCTGAGGAGGTTAAAATAGTCACGCGCAGGTACATGGAACTTAGTGAAAAGAGTTGCCTTGCCGGGTTTGAAGATCGTGTGCGGAGCCTTTGGTTAAAAGACCAGGAGCAGCACAAAACCAAGATGGCACAAATGGAAGTTGAGAAAAAAAATGTAACTTCTGAAATCGAGGACACGCTCAACCAGGTTGCAAACTTGAAGGACTTGAAAGAGAACTTGGCAGATGGTTTCCGTAACTCTGGTGGAAGAAAGGCGGAGAAAATCTATTCATTTACCACGTCCCGTGCGTTAATCGTTATCGGTGTTGGGACGATTGGTGCAAGCTTGCTATCTGATAGCATTGGTGCGTACCACGCAGCGTGCGGACTTGCCCTTACCCTGTTTGGTTTCTTTTGGCCAAATGTGGAATTAAAGCGGGAGGCGGTAACCGCAGCTGGGCCACGATCAAACTTGGCAATTGAGACCCAGCATCGTTCACTCAATCACCGTATTTCAAGCTTGTGTAACCGAGTCCAAGTGATGAAGGGCAATTTGGATGCAGTCGAAAAAAAGTTGGTAAAGTTAGGAGATACTCCACCACCCTATTTAGAGGCTGAGATCGAAGGCACTAGTTAGGCTATTTTTTGCCCGGGATTAGAGAGGGGGGTTCTACAGTCTGCGCCCTTCCTGTTTCTCCCAATTAACGGTATTGTGAAGAGAAAAATTACCAATTAGCCATTGTAATTCTAATCTAGTTTTTTTCGCAATCTGCAACAGGCGTTACATTATGATTTCCTTGATGCACTGAATTAAGATCTGATTATTATTTTCAATATTATACTCTAAGCAAAAGTCTTTCCGTTCCACCCCCAATGATGGCGTGCTGATTCCTGAAATTCTATATAAATCCGATCGACTGCTACCCCCAGTATTTCATTTATCAAGTTGGAGAGTTTACTGGTAAGTCGCTCGGTTAAGTCAGAAGGAAGCTCACCCACATTCTTTACCTCCATGTATGCAGATGGTGTATCATTGTCCTTGGCAAAACTTATTGATTCATCAGTACGCACAAGAACCATGACATATTCGACAGACTTTCCGATTTGCTCAGCAAGAATATCAGCAGATTGAACATGCACCTGATCGAGTACATCTTGAGATACATTGGGTGTAGTTAAATTAATTTGTAGTAAAGGCATGAGTTTTGTCTGGATTTAAATGCTGTAGATTTGATTGATGGAGGTTACCTTCTCATTCAAGTTAAATTTTAACAACTCCGTAACAATATGTCCTGCTTATTTACCCTTGGTTTAGTATTTGCCCTGATTGGGTGTCAAAACGAGGTGGGCCCAAATCCCTCAGGGCAAAAAAATGAACCAGCTGAAAAGTTGATTATAATGACGGAGAGAGAGATCCCTAAAATGAAGACAAATCGACAAGACATTAATAAAACCTACCAAGATTTAGGAGGTAGGCCTTGGGTATTGGCCAAACCGCAGGAATCTTATCAAGACATTAACTTTTCTGTTTCCAGGAATGAATGACGAGGTTTTTGAGGTTCCGCCAAGCAACTCGTTGGACCTTCACCACTTTAAACCCAACGAGGTTAAGGCTTTAATTGATGAATTTATATGGAGCTGCGAGCAAGCTGGCATTCGCGAGGCCGAAATCATTCATGGCAAAGGCACGGGTAATATGCGCGAACTTTCTCATGTGGTTCTTAAAAAACATGCGAAAGTAAAAAGTTTTCAGTTAGGGGGAGCAGAAAATAGTCAAAATTGGGGAAAAACATCTTTTGTTTTGATTGTTTAATGTGTGGGCATCTCGGATGTTGAAATTTTCTCGGTCGTACTACAAACTCTTCGATTATGAATCACTCATCCATGTTTCTTTTTAAAGCCTTCCTCACTTCTTACCTCTTTTTCCTGGCTTCTTGCATGGAGGAAGAAAAATCAGTCACGCTAGGCACATCGGTACTTGAGAAGGGCTTGAGTATGACGAGTTCAAAGGCGGATAAATCCAAGGTCGAAGTATATTTAATAACCACTCAATCAGTTGAGGGTGAATTACTAGCAAAAGCTCTTAATGTGAAAGGCCAGGAAATTGGGAGAACTAAACAGATCCTAAATTTAGGTAAAGACGATGCCAAGCTGATCACCTTTACATTTGATGCGTCGGTAAACCTAGATGCGGTAACTCGATACATGTTAGATTTTAGAAAGAAGTAGCTTTTCATTTTCGCTAAACTTTCAACCGTTTATTGCAAATGTGATTCTTTTCTATCGTCACCTAAATAACTTATCTATAATATTATCTAAATATTTGACTGGAAGGATGGCAGAGTGGTCGAATGCGGCGGTCTTGAAAACCGCTGAACCGGAAACGGTTCCGGGGGTTCGAATCCCTCTCCTTCCGCCATTTCTTGTTAATTAAGCAGTCTGTATTTATCTTGCCAAGCCTGCCCCTAGGGCAAAAGGATTGGAGTGATGCCAAAAGATTTTCTTATTTTTATTTGGTTTTTTTTTACAGGCTTTTCATTCCTCGAGAGTAAGGAAGTACTTTGGTCGCGCAATATTGAGGCTCAACTTTTGCAGTCTATGTTTCTTGAAGCTTATCGTGGTAAATGGTTCCCCATGTCTAATAAGACTATGCCATTTGATGAATTTAGGCTAAGTGGTGGAAGGTTACATAAAGAAGGAGCGAAGGAGGTCTTTACCGGGTGGTATGCCCAGTTTGATGAAACGAATGAACCTCGTATGCTTTGCTCTTTTGTGGACGGCAAAAAAAATGGTTTCACTTATTTATGGGATGATAACGGCACCCGTCGTTTTCAGGGAGAGTATGTAGAAAATCAGAAAAATGGAGAGTTTATGGAATGGAATGAACAATCAATCATTACCTCCCAGAAGAATTATTTAAAAAACAAGCTAGATGGCGATTATCTACTTTGGTACGATACAGGGAAGATCAAATTAGAAGCATTTTTCCAAGCTGGACGTTTGGTGGATGCTCAGGGTTGGTACCCCGATGGGAGTCCATGTCCTTACTCAAAGGTCGTGAAAGGACGTGGAGTAATTCTCAGGTATGAGAAAAACTACCTTCCTAATAAAATAAAGCCACCCAAGGATGATGTTTTATTTCGTGCCTTTGGTGATTTACCGGAAAGTGATAAATAATAATTTGTTTTAAGCGCGGTGGTGGATCTGGTCAATTTCATCAGGCCCAACTGAGAAACGATTAAAAGATTGGCGGTCTAATGGTTGATTGAGTTTAACCATATGTTCCTCGTTTTCTCGGTCGAGGTAAAATATTTGCAGAAGTTTGGCGTGCGATTCTCCAACTAGTTTTTTGGAGTTATCAAAAGGGGAAAAGAATTCAGGTTTTAATTTCTTTAAATTCACCAAGGAGGATTCAAGCTTTTGTACAATTACCTTTTTCTTTTCAAGAAAAGGCATTTCCGGAATTTTTTTTTGAACTTTTAACCAAGTATTTTCCTCGAGTAATAAAGTGTGTACTTCATTACAAAGGGAGAGGTGGTCTTTTAAAATTTGTGTGGGTTCCACGAAATGCTACGGTTATTAGAATGAGTTATCAATATTGGCTTCGCCGGGCGGGGGTGAGTAAATGCCGTAACGATTAACCGCCTGCCTGATTTCACGAGTATCCTCGAGTTGCTCTCTTCTCCATTTCGACATTCCATAAACAAACTTTAAATACTTACTCTGTGCAAGTTCAGTTCTGGCACCCTCGTTATTATCGAATAAGTCCTCAATTGATATGTAGGTTTCTGTGGCTTGGACAAAATTACCTAGCTTTTCTTCGCATAGAGCAACTTGGTACAGCAGTGGAACTCGCCATGTCGGGGTTTCATCAACTGGCAGTAAGGCAGAATATATTCGATATGCATTGAAAAACTCACCGGTTTCAAAAAATTTGTTAGCCAAGTAATTTCCGGTTTTCTTTTTCCAGAAATTCCAAATTGTTTTCATTTTACTTATACGGTTAAGATCACGATCTCTTAAGTTTTTCACATCTTCTTCAGCCATTATCGCCCGAGGGTTAAAAGTTGCTTCTTTTAATAATGAGAGAAGCTGCCCAATCGACTCCTCGCTTTGATTAAGTTGCTCAAAAGCAAGGGCAAGTAGATAGTGAGTTTCTGGAACATACGGACTGGTCGGGTACAAGGTCCCGTAGCCTCTGAGAATTTCTTTCACTCTTGCGAAATCAGCCCGAGGAGTTTTTTCGTAACTTTGGTTACTCAATCTATCACTGTCAGGGTTCAACCTCTTTTCACGATCTTCTTTGCGTAATGTGTCTGTTGCCCTTCGAAAATGCGCCAAGCCCCTTTTGTAGGCGACAACAGAACGGTCAGACTCATTAAGCTGCTCGAGCCTATTCAGCCGGT
>Ga0209632_10006202_pt1 | contig 10154 bp, 8 predicted proteins | sample COG_10_FD_184754 | JGI IMG/M metagenome (GOLD analysis project Ga0209632, IMG submission 184754) | Pelagic Microbial community sample from North Sea - COGITO 998_met_10 (SPAdes) (version 2) | ecosystem: Environmental > Aquatic > Marine > Neritic zone/Coastal water | place: Helgoland, sampling...
CATCATGGGCACCGTTGTGGTTGAAAATGGGATGGTTGAAGTGCCCACCATCGATGCCACGGGCCTGGAATTGATGTGGACCAGCGGTGAAATCGCAAGCGACTTCCAATCCATTCCCATGTCAGATGCCGGAACACAAGGAGACGCAATTCCGAACGATGGAACGTACACAGCGATTCTCCCGGAAACCAACGGTGAAAATCTGATGTTTTACATCCGAGCATCCAACGCCGATGCCATTTCATTGTCTCCAGCCCGCGCGGAGTACGAGTACTACATCTATGGCAATGTCACCGACGTCGATGAATTTGAATTGACCACCACGGTGACTACTCCGCAGTGGACCATTGCTCCGAATCCGGCTACAGAAAGTTTCTCGTTGCGGAATTGCGCTGCTTTCAGCCCCATCACCATCCTCGATTTCCAGGGCCGCGTGGTTCTGGAAGGCACTTGGGATGGCCGCCCCATCGACGTCAGTCAGTGGGCCAGTGGTGCCTACCTCATCCAAGTGGGCGAATTTGGAAGTTCTCCCATGCAGAAGCTGATGGTTCGCTGAAAAAACACTCCAATTTACACGAATCTTATTCCATCAAAGAGCCCGGCTGACACTTGTCAACCGGGCTCTTTATTTGGTGAAAAGTCAGACTCTCAGCTGATCTTAGAATTGTACGCACCGATAGCTGCTCCGCCGAGCACACCATGGACGATGCCCACAATCCACTCAACGAGTAAGCCCCCTTAGGTTTAACTGACCTTGCAGTTTTCGTGGGGAAGCCCAGGTGTCAACTCGACTAAATTTTCACAAAGAAGAAGGCCAAGCCGGGCATCTCCTTCGGTGAATTTGGCCCGGTCAGGTCACATTTCTCAACCCGCTCTAGATGAAACAATCCCGAAGTGACTGCACGCAAATGGTCTGTGAGCTGCTGCTCTTCTTGCTGAAAGGAGGTTTTCGACTCATCACGAAAAGCCCTCATGGCAAGCAGCCACTTGCCATGAGGCTTTAGCAATTCGGCCATTAGCTTGATGATGAATATTTCATCATTTTCTTTTTGAAAATTATGAAAGCAACCAACGTCGACGGCAAGATCGAACCGTGACCTATTTTGGTTAAGAAATCCGTCCGAATCAAACAAATCGACGACCTCGTAAGTAAGCCGATGAGATGCGTTGGCCAGTTGGGCACCTTTTTGGGCCAAATCAATGGCAAGGTTTGAGATGTCAATGCCATGAATCCGGCCGCTTGTGCGCTCTGCCAGTCGAAGGGTAATCGTTCCTTCTCCACAACCAACATCAAGGATGTCAGAATCGGGCTTAATCCAACTTGAATCCAACGCTCGCTCGTGCACGTCCAAAGCCGTACGTCCCCGCCATGGCGGAACTGCGGTTGTGTCGGAAAACTGCTGGTCCCATGACTTGCCGCTCCGGCGAAAGCGTTTCATAATTCTATCAATCATCTCAGAAAAAATAAGCAATCGAAACCTTGATACCTATTTTTCCGTTTCTGTAGGATGACAAAATTCGATGTAGCCATCATTGGCGGTGGGATTGCGGGCTTGATGGCAGCAGCGTATCAGGCCCGAGCAGGACTAAGAGTTGTGTTACTCGAACGCGAGTTAGGGATTGCCCTTCACGCGACAGGGAAGAATGCCGCGAGCTTTAGCCTTCATTTTGGTTCGTCCGAGGTGTGCTCGCTTGCTGAACAAAGCCTGACCATTCTCAATCGGCCTTTTTGGAGCGAGGGCCCCGGTTATGTCTCTTTTGAAGGAAAGATTTTTTTATCGAGAAAAGGCCAAGAACTTGCTTTTATCAAAACCATTGAACGCACAAAATCCAACGGAAAGCCACTTGAAATTATTCCTTCCAGTGAGGCCGAGGAACGATTGAAACCACTGGGCTTGAAAAAAAAAGCAGGGGATGCCTATGCTTTCGATTCAGAGCACGGATTCATCGACATCGTACGACTTATCAAAGATTTAAAACTGTATTTAGGGCAAAAAGGAGTTGCTATCCGATCGGGTTCACGGGTTGTCGGAATCACTCAAGAGGCGGAAGGTTGGAAGGTGGTCACAGAAAACGGTCAAGTGATCGATAGCCGCGCTGTCATCAATGCTGCAGGGGCCTGGGCTGATGAAATTGCAACACTAGCCGGAGAACCGACTCTCACCATAGACAATCGGGCCAGAACGGCCATTTGGGCGCGCATCCCATCGAACCAAAACCTGTCGGGAATTCCCATGGTACACGAAATTTCCGATGCATTTTTTGCTCGGCCTTTTGACGGCGAGTGGTTCCTGTCTCCTGTGGATGACCGGCCTTGTCTTGCAGGAAGAGAGATCCCCGACCAAGATGCGGTGAAATCTTCTTTACAAGCGATGCGACAGTGGTTTGATCATGCCCCTTTGGATTCAGTCCAAATCACAGCTGGAGTGCGAAGCTTTCAACCTTCCCGCCTACCGGCCGTTATAGCAAGTCAGCAAAAGCCAGGCCTTTTCACATTCTCGGCTCTCGGTGGTTATGGCATTAAAATCGCGCCCCATTGCGCCGAATCCCTCACTCAGCTCGTTTCAAACTACCTCGAAGATGCTTGATCCAACCGCTATATATAAAACTGAACCTACCGTTCGGAAAGACGTGAAGTTTGAATGCCTTTCATGCAAGCTGCAAACTTCCCCATCCTTGAACTTCCAATGCGTTCAATGCGGCGGTGCGCAGAAGATTGTGTACCCCGCTTATTCGAGGCCATTACAAGGCAAGGGAATGAACCGGTATGCTCCCCTCTTGCCATTGGATCGGCACCATTGGTCCGAAACTTCGAGCTCACTTCAGAAGTTATCCTCAGATCTTGATGTTTGGGCAAAAAACGACGGGACCTTGCCCATTGGAAACACGAAATTCCGACAAGCGGCAGTAGCCGTCCCAGCATTCATGGCCTTAGGCGTTCACCATTTGGTAGTCGCGAGCACCGGAAATTCTTCCAATAGCTATTGCCATGCCGCACGCACCACTTACCCCAAATTATCCGTCGACGTATTTGTCCCTGAATCACACAAATCCCGCATTCAATACCTCGGTGATCGCGTAACCCTGCGCATTCAACAAGCAGACTTCGTCGAAACAGGTGAGCGGGCAAAGCGCTATGCCGCAGCAAATGGCCATCACAGTGATGGCGGTTTTTTCAATCCATTTCGTCGCGAAGGTTTGAAAACGGCTTACCTCGAAGCCATCGAACAATTTTTAGAACAAAACCAGTGCTCTCCTGACTTTTTTGTCCAAGCTATATCCAGTGGCATGGGAATCATCGCGGCCTATTCCGCGTTTCAAGAAGCCCTTAAATTGCGCTGGATTGACCACATTCCGGCCATGATTGCGGTGCAACAAACCAGTTGCGCCCCCGTGGTCAATGCCTACGAGCGAGGGCATTCAACCATCGAAGATTTAGACATTGAACGGAACCCGAAAGGACTTGCAGCTGCCATCTTACGTGGCAATCCCGTAGCATCCTACCCGTATCTGGTCCAAGTCATCGAGTCTACTAAAGGGGCGTTTGTCGCGGTTGATGAGAACGAACTTCGCGCATCCAAATCGACCTTAGCTGCGGAAGGAATCCAAGCGTGCTTTGCAGCGGCTGCTACCCTCGCAGGTGTCCGTAAACTGCGGGAATCCTGCCATCCTGCTGCCGAAGGCAAGGGCGTCATCATGATTACTGGTTCAAAAGATTGACCCATGTTCACTTTGAAAGCCATTCAACACCAGGTATTGGATCGCCCAGATAACCTAGCGGTCGTAACAAGTTCCGGATGTCTAACCTACGCTGAACTTTGGGCGAGAGCGGAATCTGCAAGCCGCAGCCTCTCAGGTGCCCAAGGAATGGGGGTCGCCCTTCAATTGCCCAACTCCGCAGAGTTTTTGATTTGGCTTCTCGGGACGTGGATGGCCGGTGGGGTTGCTATTCCGGTGGACGTCGAAGCACCTTCGGGCGTAGTAGCGGGGATTCGCCGTAAAACGAAACCGAGGTATTGGATCACCGAATCGGTTGTGTCGCTGGAGGACGCTGCCTTACTCCCCGATCTCAAATTGGCCAACATCTACTACACTTCCGGTAGCACGGGGACTCCTAAGGCAGTCATGCAATCAGATCAGGGCATCGCGCACTTCGCACAGCTTTTTGCAAAGACCTTGGGCATTCAACCAGGAACCAAGGTTTCATGGTTGTACTCGCCAGCTTTCAGTGCCACCATGATGGATGTCCTTGGGACCTTGATGAATGGCGCCTGCATTTATGCTTTTGATCTGAGAAAACACGGTGTTCACCATGGTGCGCAGTGGTTGCGAACGGTGCAATTGAACATCTTACACACCGTTCCTTCCGTATTCAGGACGTGGGTAAACTTTCCGAATGCACAGGCTATGTTTACTTCCCTCCATGCCGTTGATTTGGGAGGGGAGCCGGTTCGGGAATTGGAAGTAAGGCAGTGGAAAAAAGTGAAGCCTGAACGGGCCTCACTTTTCAACCATTTGGCCGCCACTGAAGCGAGTGTAATCGCCATGGAATCAATTGAGACCGTTGAGGACCTAGAGGCTGGCTGGTCTGCCCCGTTTCTTCAGCTTGATCTTGTGGAGTTTAAAGGCCGAAAGGGGCGCATTCGATTGAATTCGCCTTTCCTCTCCCCCGGATACCTGAACCCCACAAATGCCCAAAGCGCTTGCTTCTCTGAACCATCTGAAGATGGCAGTTGGAGTTTTATTTCGGAAGACCTCGGAACGTGGAAACAAGGGCAATTGGTGGTTACTGGACGGGTGAATCGCCGGGTAAAGTTGAACGGCTTGGCTTTGGATTTGGATGAAATCGAATCCCACTTGCGCACCCTGCCGATGGTTAACGACGTGGCCATTGTCCTCCACAAAGGCTCAAAGCCACAGCTTGTAGGTTGGATTGCAACCTCGGATGCAGACGCCATCGCTGCGTGCCAATCGCACCTCGCAAACCATGTGCCTGCTCATGCCATACCGTCGCACTGGGAATTGCTTGACGCGCTGCCTCTCAATTCGAATGGAAAACGTGACCTCCCAGTGCTTGAAGCGCGTGCGCTTAACCACAACACGGGCGCTTGCTCCCAGTCATTCGACCGCTACGAGGCATTAGTCGGCATCTGGTTTAAGGAAGAAATCGAACGATTCAGTGGCACGCTGAATGCGGATACGCATTTTTTCGAAGCCGGAGGAGATTCCCTCGCTTGGGGGACACTGCATGCTCGATTTGAGCAGTCATGTGGAAAAACCGTGGCGCTGGCCGATTTGTTAGCCGAACCGACACTTGGAGGAATTGCTCGGCTGCTGAAAGCGCTGCATCAAGGCCTGGTCAGTGAGCAAGCTGAGCGCGTAGTCGTCACCTTGCGTGAAGGCGCCGCTGGCTTGCCCTTATTTCTCGTGCATGGAGGGCAAGGTGAAGCCTTCGTTAGCCCCGCTTTTTTGTCAATGATTGCCGCGGATCGGCCAGTTCATGCATTTCGTGGAATTGGTTTCGATTTGGCCCAAATCAATGGGTTCAATGACATCAGCGACTGGGCGACCGAATACGTCCGTCACATGCAACAAATTCAACCGACTGGCCCCTATTCCATTGCAGCCCTTTGCATCGGTTATACCCTCGCCATTTCAATCGCTGACCAACTCACGGACTTGGGCGAACAAGTGCTCCCCATCGCGCTATTCGACCCCCCTTTCAAGGTGAAGAAAACTTGGCGAGAACGCTATGTCTTTTGGAAGCGTCGGAAACTGTTCCGATGGTTCGGCAAGCAAGTCATTGCGAGCCGAGACACGGGGTTTCAAAACGGATTAAACCTGATTCCGAACCCGAACGAGTTTACCCAACGTCAGGCAAAAGAAGATGCCTTCTATGCACTCTACCCAACCTTCAATGCAACCTTGAATTGTCATCGAGGTACCCGATTTCAAGCATCATCGACCATGGCGTCTCTCCCACATCCATCCATCCGTCACATGTCCGTTGTGGTCGCAGGTACTAACCACTCGGAGGTACTGGACGTAGGCAATGTGGCATTTCAGTCTGCTTGGCAGGAATTCGAAACAGAGGTGCTTAGTGAGGCCAAACTCTCAGCTGATCTTAGAATTGTACGCACCGATAGCTGCTCCGCCGAGCACACCATGGACGATGCCCACAATCCACTCAACGAGTAAGCCTTGTGTGTCCCAAATGGTGAATTGTGCACCCATGAACAGGTTGGACATCGCAAAGACAATCGCCATGATCATGGCACCTTGATAAGCGCCGGCTTTGGCTTCATTGACCCCCATTTTGTCAAACGTGTAGACCAGAAGATAGGCGCCCATCACATTGGCCAAAATAATGTACGGCATGTTGGGTTCAGCATTCATGCAGCTCGCAAAATTCGCCGCCATTTCCGCACCCGCTTCAGCCGTAAGAAGTCCATAATAAATTGCCCCGAAGCCAAACATGGCCAAGAAACCCAAGAGGGTTCCAATCATTCTCTTTTTCATGAAATGAAAGATTAAAGGTTAGTCTTGCTAACTAAGCACATTAATCCATTGACCGCACGACCAGCTACTGGAGGTTACTAAACGATCCACGTGGACGACATGGCATACCCCTTCACTCCTGGAAATACGATATCAAAATATCCATGGTGCCATCGGGCTCCATCCAGTGCGCGGTGTGCGGTGGAATGCGGCATGTATCGCCTGCACGGACCACAACAACCTCCTCTCCCACCATGATCTTCCCCCCGCCGGCTGTTACGCTTACCACCTCCCATTCATCGTGGGAATGGCTTCTGCCGTTCCGTTCAAAATGCAAGAATTCCACAAGCGGCTTGCCATCTGCTTCTGCCAGTACTTCCATGAATCCAAATGATGTTTCTCTGTGATTCAATGGATTGCGATTGATGACCATGGGTCGAAACTATGCCAATTTGACGAACTATCCCTTAACTTTCTGATGAATCCTTGTCACAGAGAAGACACAATGTGGTATTCCCTTATGAACAAAACTTTTTGATTGAAATGAAACACACTCTCCTCTCACTCGCCTTGATTTTATTTGGCCTTGGACGGCCTATGGCCAGACCACATTGGATCTCCAGTTGAACGTGATCCCATCGTCTGATATCGCGACGTTTGAGGTCAATATCTTTTTCAGCGTGCTACCCGATTCGATGGGCACAGGAAACGAAATGGGTTCTGGGTGGGAAATGTATGATCCGCAATACACGTTTACGATGCTCCCAGCGGGAACGCTTACCACAGAATACTATTGGGAAGAATCGATCCCTTATTTATCGATGTTTGCAGCGGTCATATGCGGCGAAGACTCAACGATTTTGCCTCCGATTAACTTTCAAAGCAACACACCAACCGACATCGTTTATGTGGCGAGTCTAGATGTAGGTTGTGGTGGTGGTGACGGCGGCGGCGATGGCGAATGGGATTGTCCGAACCTCATGAGCAACATTGGTGACCCATGCCAAGGTGACTGGGGAGTCATAGATGAAAACTGTGATTGCGTCTATAATGCACAAAATTGCTTTGAAGGCATAGATACTGGACTCCTTTTGCTCTATGCATCAATGGAATGCGGAAACCCAGACAACCCTGATGCTTGGTGGTACTGTGGTCTCTTGGAATCCATTGCAGCAGCAGCAGCAGGCGACGAAGAAGCGTGCTCCGATGTTTGGGAGTGGATCGAAGCGAACGACTGGGATGGTTCATGGGACCCCGGCAATGGAGGCAATGATGTTGACTGCCCTAATCTTGGCGGAAATATAGGTGACTGGTGCACTACTGCAAATGGTGGTTTTGGTGAAATCAGTTCCGATTGCGAGTGCATTGAGATTCCAGATTGCGACCTGGTCGTCGAAACGAATTTACTGTCAATCGACGATGGAACAGGCTCCGGAAGCGTGGAAGCCATTGCATCAGGAGGCACGCCTCCTTACGCTTATGTTTGGATGAATTTCTTTGATGAAGTGCTCGGTACAAATGCTACGCTCGATAGTGTGCAAGCGGGCTCTTATTTCATCCAAATCACTGACGCCAACGGCTGCATTGCATTCGGCTGGGAAGACGTCCCGACAGCCTGGGATTGTCCTGAGCTCGAAGCCAATGTGGGAGATTTCTGTGGCAATGGGGATCTGTTGCAAATCGTTTCAGAAGACTGCGAGTGCGTTGAATATGAAGAACCCAACGCCTGTGTTGCTGATTTCACTGTGGTGCAAGCTTACGATGACAACGAAGTGATCCCATTTGAACTCTTTGTCTTCATCTGGGGCTACGACGAGAACAATACCTATTCATGGGACTTTGGAGACGAAGGCACGAGTAGCGACCCATTCCCTTCGTGGACGTATGGAGGAAGTGGACCTTACAATTTGTGCCTGACGGTTTCAAACGAAGAAGAAGATTGCGCGGCGACTTCTTGCCAACTGCTCGAAATCGATTCGCTGGGTTGGATCAATGGATTCATGGACGGATTCAGCATCACGATCATGAATGGCGAAGATGGTGTTGTCAATGGCATTGACGAACAACCGGCAAATGAACTTGGCTTCAACGTCATGCCAAACCCGGTGATCAACGGTTCATTCGTCCTGAATTGGGAAGCATCTTCTACCGGTCTGGTAGAAATCACCATGCTCTCAATGGATGGATCAGTGGTTGTACAAACAACTCGAAACCGCGGAGAGACCAACAACGCGCATAGCATCAATGTTGCTCACTTGGCGCCTGGCTTGTACCTCTGCCAGGTTCGACAGAACGGCTCCATTCGCACAGAGAAAGTCGTGATTCGATAATGCCTGGAAAAGGCAGCATTCTAACTCATTTCTGCTTTGGGTTAAAATCCCGCAGGCCCAGTGCCTGCGGGATTTCTTCATATTCACTTCGAATCCTATTTGATTTTTAACCGCATGAGGAATAGCAATTACCGGCACTCATTTTTTGGAGCCTTTTGTGGTGTTGTAGCGCTTTCCGCTGCCTTGTTGGCATGTCAAAAGGAAGACATCGATGAGCTCATCATTTTGGAAGGAGGTGAGCATGACACCATTGTCGTTGTCCTTTCCTACGATTGTGAACTGCTGCAGTTGAATGTGGGTGATTCTTGTCTTCAGGAGCTGATTGGCGTAATGGAAACTGGGTTCGTTTCGCAAGACTGTGAATGCGTTGTGACTCAGCCCTGCGGAATGAGCGTCGGCATCAACTCCTCTCCGGATGACGGCACTGGCATTGGCATGCTCGAAAGCTCTGTGACCGGCGGAACAGAGCCAGACCCTGTTAAATCACTTAATCGATGTCAAGAGGAGGAAGAAAGATTGTAGACTTGCCGCGCCTTGAATTCGAACTATCACGCCATGAATAGCCAAGATATGTCCCTCCGATCCTTTTCCTTTTTAGCGGCCATTGTCTGTTTCGTCGCCGGCCAATCTCAAGCGCAAAACCTCCTAAGTGACCCCGGCTTTGAGAGCGGCGATGAATCATTCTGTGGAATCATGGGCGCAAACGACTTCGGAAACAACCTGATCGATTGGACAAGCCCCACGCAGGGCACTCCCCAGTTGTTCTTTACCAACGTCAACTCCGATTGCTGGAATGCCCAGCCTACAAGCACCTACCCCGGCCCCATTGGCATCAAAGGCTCACAGATGCCCTTGGATGGTGAATCCATGGCCGGTATTTATGCGTACACGATTCCCGATTTCAACCAACGGCATTACATCCAGTCGCCGCTCTCCTCGCCGCTCATTCCGGGGCAAGCCTACACAATTGGATTTTATGCCTCGCTCGCTGATTTCATTGAATTCGGATCCAATGGCCTTGGCGCCTGTTTGAGCGAAGGGGCGATTGCTGCCAACAGCGACGGCGTCCTCGCAGCATCTCCTCAAGTCGTCTCCGAGGAAGTCTTGGGCGATTACATCCGCTGGACTTTGATTTCAGATACGGTGATTGCCGATGCTGCTTACGACCACATCACCATCGGCAACTTTCAAACCGATGCAGAAACCGTGCTCGAGGCTAATCCTGCTACAACCGGCGCTGTCAGCACATACGGTGCCTTTTACTTCATCGACGGTGTTTTCGTCGAACCGGTGACAATTTCGAGCATCGAGTCTCCAACTGAACCC
>Ga0209632_10006208_pt1 | contig 10148 bp, 9 predicted proteins | sample COG_10_FD_184754 | JGI IMG/M metagenome (GOLD analysis project Ga0209632, IMG submission 184754) | Pelagic Microbial community sample from North Sea - COGITO 998_met_10 (SPAdes) (version 2) | ecosystem: Environmental > Aquatic > Marine > Neritic zone/Coastal water | place: Helgoland, sampling...
AGAAGAAGAAAAAGAAGAAGAAGAAGAAAAAGAAGAAGAAGAAGAAAAAGAAGAAGAAGAAGAAAAAGAAGAAGAAGAAGAAAAAGAAGAAGAAGAAAAAGAAAAAGAAGAAGAAGAAGAAAAAGAAAAAGAAGAAGAAGAAGACGATAAAATGACGGAACTTCAGAAAAAAGTATCTGCGCTTGAATATGATTTGTATGATTTAAACAAGAAAAATGAAGAATTAATTAGCGAAAAGGATAAAATAGACAAGGAAGAAGAAGAATTAGAAAATAAAGACAATGCGATTGAAGAACAAAATAAAATCATTGAAGAACAAAAGAAGATGATTGAAGAACAGAACAAACTTTATTCGGATATTCAAGAAGAAATTGCCGTATTGAAAGAAAATAATCAAGAAATACAGGAGAATAGCGATATACAGAAGGAAAAAGATGCTTTACGGGACGAACAAGAAAAAGAATTACAACGTGAATTGAAGAAAATGGAGAAGGATAAAGAATACAAAGAAGAAAAACTTAAACAATTGGAAGAAGACTTGGAAGAAAAAGAAGAAGAAAAAAAAGGAAAGGAAGGAAAGGAAGGAGAAACATTATATGGACGTTTTGAGAAAGGGGTTGATGATACCCGAGATTTTTTCCAAAAACAACTTGGTATTGGTGGTAAGGAAAATATAAAAGGAGGTTCAAAAAAAACACGTAAACAACGTAAACATAGTGTAAAAACTACGAAAAAGAATAACAATCTTATTATTATTCCCCAAAGACCAATAACCGATGAAGAAATAGAAGATGATGCATCAATACGAAAGTATTATCAAATGGGTAATAATGGAATATATAATCCATACTATGGTGGAAGTGGATTATTTGACAAATACAACGGTGTAAAATTAGATTCCACTGGAAATATGAGCGACGATAAGTTCCAAGAAAAAATAATTGAAATAATGAAGAAGAATAAGATAGAAATAATTCCTTCAAGTATAACTGTAACAAATTATAAATGTCTTCCAGACGGAGATGATGAATTCAATGACCTATTTATAAACGATGGTATAGATGGAAAACAATTGAAAAATGTAGATTTAATGAAACGTCGTATATTAGGATTAACATCATATTTCCGAAGCGCACAAGAACAATTAATGCCAAAATTAATAAAACCAAATAAAGATGAGAATGTGTTTTTGGTAAAGACTCAGATGAGCGAACATCAGTTTTCATTATATGAGAAGGTTCGCAAAGTAGAAGCAGAGGAAGAGAAACGTAGAAAGAAGCAAAAGGCAAAAGGCAAAAATGATGATGATGATTTCTCGTCAACATATCGTATTTTTTCGCGTGCGTTGTGTAATTTCGCGTTCCCGATAGAAATAGATCGTCCAATGCCAAATGCGAATAAAGAAGGTGATGTAAACGAAGATATGGTTGATGGTGTAAAGAAAAAAGAGATTATGGGCCGAGATAATTATAACCCTGAAGATGAAGAAGATATCCAAGAAGACGTATCTTATCAAAAACGTATTGTTAACGCATTGAAAGAGTTATCTAAAAAAGATAAATATGGAAAATACACTTATTTGAATAATGAATCATTAAGTATATATAGTCCCAAATTTGCGGAATTAATAAATATTTTACAACATCCCGACAACAAAGGAAAGCATTTAATATATAGTCAGTTCCGCACAATAGAAGGTATTGGAATTATTCGTTTAATATTATTAGCAAATGGATATGCCGAGTTCAAAGTGAAAAAGAATAATACAACCGGAAAATGGTCTATCGTCAAAAATATTGGAGACGAAGAAAAACCCAAATTTGTATTGTATACCGGGACAGAAACATCAGAAGAAAAGGAATTGATACGTAATATTTATAATAATAACTGGAAAGTCATACCAGAGGAAATAACAACACAACTTAAAAATGTGTCAAAAAGCAATTTGTATGGAGAAATAATCAAGATATTTATGATTACTGCGTCTGGTGCAGAAGGTATTAGTTTGAAAGATACTCGTTTCGTTCACATTATGGAACCATATTGGCATATGGTACGTCCTAACCAAGTAATTGGACGTGCGCGTCGCATATGTAGTCACGAAGATTTACCAAAAAATCTTCGCACAGTGAAAGTGTATATGTATTTGTCAGTTCTTTCGGAAGAACAAAAGACAAGCGAAAAACATATTGAGTTACGAATTCGTGATGTTAGTAAAATAGACAGTGTTACCCCCATCACTACGGACGAAACACTATTTGAAACAGCAACATTGAAAGAAAATATAAATAATCAAGTATTAGATGCTGTAAAATCCAGTTCTTTTGATTGTAATTTGTATGCAACCAAACGCAATGATGAAAAAGTAATATGTTATAATTTCGGAAATATCAAATCCAATGATTTTGGTAGTCATCCGAATATTGGTATTGATAAGTCGTTTAAGGAATTGAATGTCAAAACCATTAGTTGGATAGCACAGAAAATCACATATCGTCGCAAGGATTATGCATTAAACCAAAAAACAAATGAAATATATGATATGGAAAGTTATAATAATGCCGTAGAAGGTAACGGAGAATTAATTAAAATGGGAAATTTGGAATATGTGAATAACAAGCCCAAATTTGTATTTGATAAAAAATAAATAGAAAATGTAGTGGGTGTTAACATAATGATATACGAAATACATATGATTATGTGAGCTACAAGATATACCGATCGATGATTTCTTGTTTGGATTGTGATAGACTTGTAATATGCTGGTCGTTGGAGCTATTGCTATATGACAATCCTTTGTGTGTGGGGTTGATATAATCCCAAATTCGAGAGATCATTTCGTTTGGCAATTTACTCGAAAGAGCATTTACTGTGTCATTCGCATTATGATCAACAAGACATTTCATATTGAACTTGAAAACGAATACGTCCTTTTGCTGTCCTCTGCGGTAGCATCGTGCGATTGCTTGTTGCTCGATAGATGGATTGTAAGTGGGTGAGACAAAGTAAACTTCGTTGTAGCTCTGTAGATTAAGACCTTCAGCGCACATAGATAGCTGTAAAATCAGAATGTTTGTTGGGGTTTCTTTATTTTCTAAGATTGTGGACTGTTTTTTTTTTGAAATTTTGCTGTTGATGAGCTCGATGGAAGGGACATCCAATCCCTTGTTTGTATAGAACTGTGTAATGTTATCCTTTAGGATATTCATCTCGTCGATGTAATTGCAGAATATAATACGATTATTTTTCGGGTATAGTGAGTTCTGGTTATATAGGGTGGATAAAATCGCATCCATTTTCTTGGAAATATACTTGGGGGAATAACTTGTAAATATGTCCTTATTCACAATGCCAGAGATAAGAGAACGTTTGGTTGGATTATTAAAGTAGGAAACAAGAAGGGAAGGATGTATACATGCTTGCCTGGCACGTATCCACAATCCTCTTTTCTTCAACGGGTTTTCGTTGAAGTATTCTGAATCCTGTTGGGAGAGGTTCGACATCCATTTTTCAGGTTCGGTTACTTGGGAATGGAAGAGCTGAGAAATCTTGTATTCGTCGCTCTTTGTATCCCATACAACAGATACATCCTTCGACACCAGCGCAGGCATAACAATACCTACGTCTTGTTTAGTTCTATACAATAACTTATCTGTCTTTAGATTTTCTTCGTTATTTGCTACCACATAGGGAGGAATACCAATGATATAACACAACGACAAGAGGTCGTCTTCCTTGTTGCATATCGGAGTTCCGGTTAACATCCACGTAGATAGTCTAGGTGATGACATTCGGTGCTTATCACAAAAAGCAAGACACGCTCTGAATGTTTTGATGCGTGAGTTGCGCATGTAGTGAGCCTCGTCAAATACGATTCTATTCCAATGGTTAGAACATAGTTCGTTAAACCTCTTGTCGTTTAGCATCGCATAGCTTGTTATACAGATTGATGTATTGAGTATTTTTGCGTCAGATAGGTTCTTTCGCTTTGCGCCGTGATAGACGAGCGCGTCGGTGTAGCAGCACTTCGCAATGGCGGTAACCCATTGTGAAATAAGAGAAGGTGGCAATACAATCAGTGTATGGGGAACCACGTTGGAAGAGATGAGAGACAGCATGGTGATTGTTTTCCCCATACCCATTTCATCTGCCAAGATTCCTCCTTTGTAATCATCTAATGGTCCATTGCTCTGCTTGAGATATGGCTTTTCGTTTTCCAAGCACCACTCAAGCCCAGTTTTCTGATAATCAACGACATCTACACCTGAGTGTCTGATGAACGTATCATATTGTTTTTGGAATTTTGCCAACATAATGTTGATATGTATGAATATAGAAATATTCTCAATCTTAATCAATATTTACCCATTTTCAGCATGTGATTAAGATTTGTATTCTATATATTTTCCACAACGTCCCATTTTCTTACACGTTTTTTCTGCCATCTTGTATGCCTTGCCGTCGTGATTACATCCATCGTGTAATAAATGAAAATCTATAACAGACGAATAGCCACCGGTTAACGCACTTCCAAGACGTGCAAGCCCCCAAGACTCAGCACTTTGATTAGGACGAGAACCACTTGAATAATATGCGCCACGACCTTTATTGACGATTTTTTCAAGAGTATTTAGAGAACATTGACTTTTTTTTGCTAATTCCTTATTAGCAGAAACCTTGCCTACATTATATACTTTCTTTGCTTTATTCACATGACGGGATTTACGTGTTTTGTATGACTTAACTTTAGGACGATTGAAATATTTACCTTTCTTATACATTTTTCTTTATTCGTTAATACATCGGGAACATATTTTTAGGAATATTCATAATTATCTATATATTTATGAATTATAATAAATTCGTTCAAACACAATATAAAACGAATAAGTATATATTAATTATATTTTAGTGCGTTTAAAATGAACGAAGAAAACAATGTATTGACTATTAAAACCGTTCAAATTCAACCTATACGTAATATGATTACGGCGATTAAAGATATTTTGACCGATGCTACAATTACATTCACCCAAAATGGTATTAATATTTGCGATTTTGATAAAACACAGACGATTTTGGTGAATGTCATCCTCGAATCTATTAAATTTGAATCATACAATATCGTTCCCAATCAAATTATTGTATGTGTGAATACATCTCAATTATTCAAACTTATCTCTACAATGTCAAACGATGACACACTCACTATTTATATTGACAAGAACGACTATAACGATGGTGTTGTTACTCATTTAGGTTTGCAATATGAAAACGGTTCGATAAAACAATGTTCTACACAGAAGTTGCGATTAATTGACCCGAATACAGACAATGAAGATTTCCCTGAAAATTTGGAATATTCAACCATCATTAACTTACCTACAAGTGATTTCCAAAAAGTTATTCGCGATATGAATGGAATTTCTGACCGTATTGAAATCAAATCAGTAAGCAATGACATTATATTTAATTGCGAAGGTCCTTTTGCCAAATCCCAGATTTATCGTTCTGAATCAAGTGGTAATATGGAGTTCGTCCAAAAGAATGACGACACATCAGTTATACAAGGTGAATATTCACTCAAGAGTTTAAGTCATTTTATCAAGTGTACGCCATTATGTAGTCATTTGGAGATGTATTTAGGAAATGATTTGCCATTAATTATCAAATATGACGTCGCATCACTTGGAGAAATCAAACTTTGTCTATCTTCATTACCGTCTCAAAATTAATCACCATTACCTACTAAGTATATACCGAGTAATATAGATAAAACACCAAAGAACTGTGTGAGTGTAATTTTATCATTAAACACCAAATATCCAACCCCAAACAGAACTAATGTTTCAAATCCTGCCATAAATGTGCGTATAATACCTAAATCGTTCTTTGTAGATATACTGTAAATCCAAAAAATAAATCCAAAAAAGAATACGATGCCTGCATAAATCGCGTTGTAATGCTGACTTGTTAAACGTGTAATATCAAATATATTTTCCTGGAGATATATACAACCAAAAAGTGTCATTATAGCAATTGATGAAGTGAAATATAATAATGAAATCATATAGTCAGAACTGTTATCCAACGACTTTCGCAATAAAACTTGTCCGGCAACAAAAAATAATGTACCAATACCAATACTATACCTCCAATCCAAATTCATATCTCCTTATATACACTAATGATATATTATGTTATATTGTAACAGTTTTACTATTATGAACTATTACTGAACCAACCTTATCTGTATTTTCCAAATGTTTAATAGTTGTGTAGGTAATATCTATGTTATTAACATTTTTGTATTTTGAGTGTGATTTACAGCAAACCGCACCTTGCTTTATGATTTTATTATAATGTTTCTTATTTACTTTACTATTGTCGTTTAACTGACAAACCACATGACAAGATGGTTGATTGGATATATGGAACCATAAATCATTCTCATGAGATTTGTTAATTAAATCCTGATTTTCTTCTTTGTTTGAACCTACAACAAATATGTACTCCACATTGTCAATTGTTCGCTCCCACTGTTTCATATGTAAATATATAAATTTCTTACATATGAAATTATTAATCTATAATCAATTTTAATTATATCTGTATATTTGAATAAAAAATAAACGCTCATATAAATTTTTTGTATTGTTGGTATATTTAAAATTCAGGTTCGTGCTTTCTAAACAAGCACCCCTGTGAACGTTCATCTACAAAAGTATGAAATACTGACGAATCCTGGTAGTCAATATCTTTCATCCAAATTTTGATAATACAAAAGTTTTTCTTAGGAGATATAGTGATACCATTTATCTTATCGTTTATTACTTTATTATCCGACAATGTTTCAGTTACAATATATTTGAATAACAAATTCCAAGATTGATAAACAGTTTTATTATGAACTTTATAACAAAAACAACCTCCATTCCTATTTTCTGGATCCTCCCAACGTGGTGTAATACCTGAACGCATTAAGAACAACATACAATTTTTAATTATACCAGATTTCATATTGTTATTAAGTGCCAATACACTTTCGCAAGTATTAATGTCTTTCATTATGGATTTGTAACTTCGTAAATCCCAATTTGGGTCAGTTGGTAAATGGTAATACAAATTCCATTTATCATTTAAAATGTGTTCGGATTCATCCATCAAATCAGTTATGAAGGATTATTTTACTCCTAGTAATATGTCATGATATATATTTTTATATCTTATTAACAATCAATTTTATTCACTGTTAAAATCAACAACGTCAAACTTATTTTCTTCTATTTTTACGTATTGTTTATATGTGAGTTGTTGAATATCCATATTAGTATCCATAATATTCAAGATGTAATCATTATCAAATGTGTATTCGCGGAATTGATGTTCTAGTAAATATTTAATAAATGAAGGTGTGAATAGTTCGTTTCCAATGATAGAAAATTGTGTTCCAATTTCAAAAAATATAGAATTTTCCATTTTTGGATGTGTGTATTCAACCGATAAAAAAGAAACATTTGATTTAACAAATTCCGATATTTTGGGAGAGCTCATATCAATATACATAGCGTGTCTCACAATAAACGTGTTAAAATATTCCAATATAAAAACACAATCTGTTATGTCTCCGATAAGTGATAGTTTATTGTCTAACAAGTGTCCTATATTAGATACACACTTATCAATATCATTATCGGTATGAATATTATCAATAGTATATTCATCATCATTAATAAAAGATGACCCATCCTGCATAAATAGAATCCATTTAAAAATATATTTGTAGTAGCATTGTTGAACTGGTATTTTTTGAATAATACAGTTTATTTCATCGGTTTGTATATTCTTTACCAAACAAGATGTTCCGTACCAATTTACGTTCATCGGCATATTACATTTTACATTATAGTAATCACACCATAACATATCAAAATAATAATATGATACATCTGTCATTTGTTTAGCTATAATATTGTTATTGTATATGTATAAAAATCCATCCATCACATATGATACTACTTCAAGTGTTTTCATACCCACAATCAATGCATATTTGTAAGTTTTTTCGTATAAGTAATTCATAATATAATATAAATATATGGTAAATTATATTTTTATATTCTTTTCCAAATGACTAATATAGGCAAAATGGAAATTGAAAATGGATTATTCATATTTCGTCGTGATTTCCGAATCAATGATAATACAACATTAATAGAAGCATCTAAGAAATGTAAAACATTGCATTTGTGTTTTATTTTTACACCCGAGCAAGTAACAGATTCAAACAAATATAAATCCGAAAATAGCATTCAGTTTATGATTGAATCATTAACATCATTAGATAAGTCTATCCAAGGTGCTTTCAATATATTTTACGGCGAAAATAACGATGTTTTGAAAAGCATTATAAAACATAACTCAATTGATGCTGTATTTTTTAATGTTGATTATAGTCCATATGCTAAAACACGAGACGAGTCAATAAATGCGTTGTGTCGCGAAAATGTAATTGAGTGTTATTCAAATCACGATTATTATTTATATCAACCCGGTTCAGTTACCACAACCACCGGAGGGTTTTACAAAAAATATACACCATTTATGAATACTGTGATAAATAAAAAGGTAGCAAATATTAATAAACAAATTGTGAAAAATGTATCAGAAACATTTTTGAAAGTTTCCAAAAGGTATTCATATTCATTAAAACAATCAGAAGAATTGTATACACCCAATATTAATATTTTAGTCAAAGGTGGACGCGAAGAAGGTGTAAAGCGACTGAAATTGGCATTGAATAAACAATGTAATTACACAGTAAAGAGAGATACATTGAATTATAATACAACATTTTTGTCTTCTTATATAAAATTTGGATGTGTTTCAATAAGAGAAGTATATCATGGTGTAAAAAATAAATTCTCAGTAAAACACGGAATTATTCGAGAACTCATATGGCGCGATTTCTTCGCACATATATTATATAATTTCCCAAGTGTTGTGGGTCAATCGTATATTGAAAAATATAGAAAAATTGTCTGGTCGAATAGTATATCGAATTATGAAAAATGGAAAAACGGTAAAACTGGGTTCCCGGTGGTTGATGCGGGTATGCGCCAACTAAATGAAACTGGATATATGCATAATCGTTGTAGGATGATTTGTGCTACGTTTTTAATAAAAATATTATTACTTGATTGGCGATTAGGAGAACAATATTTCGCAACAAAACTAACAGATTATGATATTGCGTCAAATAATGGAAATTGGCAGGGTATCAGTAGCACTGGTGTAGATATGAAACCATATTTTCGCACAATGAACCCGTGGATACAAAGTAAAAAGTTCGACCCAGAGTGTGAATATATAAAGACCTGGGTTCCCGAATTAAAAGATGTGGAACCCAAATATATTCATTCTTGGGATGAAAGCTGGAAAAATCACAATAACGTATACATTAAACCTATTGTGGATTATAAGACACAGACGGAAAAAATGATGAATTTGTATTCCAAAGCATAAAAAATATATGTATTGAATATATATTATGGATTATCAATCATTAGACAAAGCATATAAAATAACTACACCAACTTATTTAGGATATAGTAACAACGAAGAAATAGACAATGTATATGGTAAGGTAGAACAAAACTTTTACACAAGTGAAGTGAAAAAACCACAGGTATTTTCAAGTTGGCAATATCGCAAATATACACAAGACCGCTCTGAATCACTTAAAAAACGTAATTTGAGAGAAGCGAAGAACCATTGTGGTAGATATATTCCCAAAAATAATGAATATATTGAAGCGCATAGCGATTTACAAGAAAACTATCAAATGAAAACAGATTTACAATCACGCAAAATGGCACCTAATATTGTTCTATAAATATGAGTTTAAATATTTCATATATGTTTAGATATATATGAAAATTATTAGTTTTGATGTTGGTATTAAAAACATGGGATACTGCATTTTTGATATAAGCAATAATAAACCACATATTACACAATGGGAAATAATGGATCTAATTGAAGATACAACGATTGATAAACACGAATGCTGTCATCTGCTTAAAAGTGGTAAAAAATGTAATAAGAAAGCACAATACAAAAAAAATGATGTTTATTACATTTTTTAC
>Ga0209632_10006216_pt1 | contig 10140 bp, 9 predicted proteins | sample COG_10_FD_184754 | JGI IMG/M metagenome (GOLD analysis project Ga0209632, IMG submission 184754) | Pelagic Microbial community sample from North Sea - COGITO 998_met_10 (SPAdes) (version 2) | ecosystem: Environmental > Aquatic > Marine > Neritic zone/Coastal water | place: Helgoland, sampling...
GGTTAATAAATTGTTAATACTAAACCAAGAATTGTCCACTATTGGTGTAAAAGATACCCTAGCTTTGAGTAGTATTGAAGCAGGCTTGGAAGCTTATGCTGTCGTTCGGAATGCAGAGGTATTCAAATCTCCTTCGAGGGTATTGATAGTCAGTGTTGAAGAGCGAATTCCTTTGTTGAGAATTATTGGTGACGAAACCTATTATGTGGATATTGAAGCTGAGAAAGTTCCGCTTTCGGATCATTTTACAGCACATGTTCCACTTTTTTTTGGAACTCCAAGTGAGAAACAAACAGAAGCATTGGTTGGTTTTATGCAAAAAATAAATGCGGATGATTTTCTAAAAAAAGAAATCGTTCAAATTGAAAGTCAAGCGGGAGGTTATTTGTTAAAAATCCGCTCCTATGATTTTATAATTGAATGGGGTGCGTTTACCTCTTTTGAACAAAAGGCAGTAAAATTAAAAACATTATGTAAGTATTTGGATGCTGTCGAAGAGAAGCCAGATTTTACAAGAATAAATTTAAAATACAATCAGCAAGTAATTGCATCAAGTTGATCCGTTATGAAGAGTAAAAACATATCCGTAGGGTTAGATATTGGAACTACAAAGATCGTAGCCATGGTTGGGCAAAAGAATGAATACGGTAAGGTAGAAGTTCTAGGCGTAGGTAAATCCAAAAGCTTAGGTGTACACCGTGGTGTTGTGAACAACATAACCCAAACCATTCAGTCCATTCAGACAGCTGTTACTGAAGCAGAAGCAAAAGCAGATGTTTCTATTGATGAAGTAATTGTCGGCATCGCTGGACAGCACATCCGAAGCCTTCAGCACAGTGATTATATAACCCGAGAAAATGCTGACGAAGTAATTAATGAAGATGATATTGATCGCCTAATCAACCAGGTTCACAAATTAGTGATGCTCCCAGGAGAAGAGATTATCCATGTGCTCCCTCAAGAGTTTAAAGTCGACGGACAGGCAGAAATAAAAGAACCTATTGGGATGTACGGTGGTCGCTTAGAAGCAAACTTCCATGTGGTTGTTGGTCAAGTTTCTTCGATCAGAAACATTGGACGATGTATTAAAAGCGCTGGATTAACCATGGGTAAAGTTACTCTAGAGCCCATCGCATCCTCAGATGCAGTTTTAAGTCAAGAAGAAAAAGAAGCTGGAGTTGCCTTGATCGATATTGGCGGAGGGACTACAGATTTAGCTGTCTTTAAAGACGGTATCATACGTCATACAGCCGTAATTCCTTTTGGTGGAAATGTCATTACCGAAGATGTAAAAGAAGGTTGTTCCATCATTAATAAGCAGGCAGAACTTTTAAAAATAAAATTTGGCTCGGCTTGGCCGGGAGAAAACAAGGAAACAGAAATTGTTTCTATACCCGGACTAAGAGGGAGAGAGCCCAAAGAAATTTCATTAAAAACACTTTCAAAAATAATCAATGCGCGTGTCATTGAAATTATTGAACAAGCTTTTTTAGAGATTAAAAATTACGGTCACGAAGACCCAAAGAAGAAACTCATCGCAGGAATTGTGCTTACAGGTGGTGGAAGCCAACTCAAACACCTGAAGCAACTGGTGGAATATATCACCGGGATGGATACGCGTGTTGGATACCCAAACGAACATTTAGCTGGAGATTCTGATCCGCAAACAACCAGCCCTACTTTTTCAACTGCTGTAGGATTACTTATGAATGCACTTGAGAACGCACCCGCGCATGATGAAGCTGATCTCGAAGAAGAAGCAAGCTCAGAAGAAGAGGTGATGGGTAATGAAATAGACACACAACTTCCTTTGGGAAGAAAATCCATTTTTGAAAAATGGACGGATAAGTTTAAAGAATTTTTGGATAAAGCATAATTAAAATTTAAAGTACATGGACACATTTACAACGGGTATAAATTTTGATCTCCCCAAAAACAAAAGTAATGTCATTAAGGTCATTGGAGTTGGAGGGGGTGGAAGCAACGCGATTAATTACATGTTCCAGCAAGGGATTATGGGTGTTGATTTTGTTGTTTGTAATACCGATGCACAGGCACTCGAAAAAAGTGCTGTCCCAATCAAAATTCAATTAGGAGCTTCTCTTACAGAGGGTCTTGGTGCAGGTGCAAACCCAGATGTGGGAAGACAGTCGGCTCAAGAAAGCTACGATGATTTGCATACCCTTTTATCTACGCAAACCAAAATGGTTTTCATCACTGCTGGAATGGGTGGGGGTACGGGTACCGGTGCAGCACCGATAATCGCTCGTATGGCAAAGGACCTAGACGTATTGACAGTAGGCATTGTAACCATGCCTTTTCAGTTCGAAGGAAAAATAAGACTGGAACAAGCTCAAAAAGGAATGGAAGAGTTAAAGAATAATGTAGATTCTTTAATTGTCATCAATAATAATAAGCTTCGAGAAGTATATGGAAACCTTGGTTTTAAAGCTGGTTTTTCAAAAGCAGATGAAGTATTAGCCACTGCTGCACGTGGTATTGCAGAAGTAATTACACATCATTACACACAGAATATTGACCTGAAAGATGCCAAAACTGTTTTGACAAATAGCGGTTCCGCTATTATGGGATCTGCAAGTGCATCGGGAGCTAACCGAGCGCAAGAATCAATTGTAAAAGCATTGGATTCTCCTTTGTTGAACGATAATAAAATCACAGGCTGTAAAAATGTTCTTCTGCTAATTGTTTCGGGTGAAGAAGAAATAACAATTGATGAAATCGGCGAGATTAATGATTTTATCCAATCTGAAGCAGGTAACAATACCAACATCATCATGGGGGTTGGCGATGATCCGGGATTAGGCGATAGTATTTCGGTAACCATAATCGCTACCGGATTTAATTCCGATCAGCAACATGAAATTGTAAATACGGAAGCAAAAAAAGTAATCCACACTCTTGAAGAAGATCAGCCTTTTGTTCATGATTTAACAGAGAAGAAAAAAGCAACATCCGCTTTTTCTGCACCGATTGTTACTCCAGAAGTTGAAGAGCCCGTTGTAAAGTTTACACTAGAAGAAGACCTAGTAGAAGAGGTTGCCGAAACTATAATGGAACAAGCACTTGTTCAAAAAAGCATCCCAGACGATAGCCTGATCTTATTAACAGAAGACCTTTTGGATCTCGATGTTGTATTCGAAGAAGTAGGTGTTGAAGCGCCTCTAGCTGAAATCGAAGAAGAACAAGAGTTTGTTATTAACGAAGTAGTAAACGTTCGCGATATTGAGGTTATTGATGCAGAACATCTTACACCTATGTTGGAGGAAGAAAGTCAAATCAGCTTTGAATTTGACTTACCGCTGGCAAAAGTAGAAGTTTCAGCAGCACAACCAATTCAGTTTGAGGAAGAGCCTGTTGTTATTTCTGAAGTTCAAGTTCCAGTTCAAGAAACTGATGTAGAAGAGGAGCCTATCGTATTTCAATTAGAAGAAACAGAGCCTTCAGAAGAGTTGATTGCACCAGTAAGCGAAGGCAAGCTCAACGAAATTGATATAACCTATAAGGTGGTAACCAAAGAAAATATTCAAGAGGAAAGCACAAAAGCTCGGGACTCCAATCCTTTTGATCGTTCAATTGATGAGAGCGTAAATTCAGAAAATGAAAAAAGGAAAGAGCAACTAAAAAAATTCAATTACACTTTTAAGAACAATATCAATAGAATTGAAGAGATGGAAAAGCAACCTGCATATAAACGCATGGGGTTTGATATTGATGCTGCTCCTGAGGCAAGCGGAAATTCGCAAATGACTTTAGATACGGATAGCAATGAAGATATTCAATTCCGCTCTAACAATTCTTTTTTACACGATAACGTTGATTAAATTAAAATAAATATGGCAGCATTAGACAACTTAACTACTGAAATTAAAGAAGCAATGAAAGCTAAAAATGCACTCGCATTAGAGGCTTTACGTGCAATTAAATCTGCGGTATTACTTCAGAAGAGTGAAGCTGGAGCATCGGATGGAATGTCAGAAGATGAAGAAATAAAATTACTTCAAAAACTGGTAAAACAACGCCGCGACAGCGCAGCAATTTTTAGAGAACAAAACCGTGTTGATCTAGCAGAGCCTGAAGAGGCTCAAGCCGAAGTCATTGCACGTTTTTTGCCCGAGCAGCTTTCAGAAGAAGAAGTAGGGAAGGTTATCGAAAGTATTGTCGCTCAGACGGGTGCTAGCAGTATGAAGGATATGGGAAAGGTTATGGGCATGGCGAGCAAACAATTGGCTGGTAAGGCAGACGGAAAAACTATTTCGACTCTAGTGAAACAATTGCTTTCTGCATAGTTATGTTAGAACGCATTTAAATGGATCTGAGCGTTAAATCCTATACATCTTTTTTGTTTACATAATTTATAGCCTTAAATTTGTCTATATAAAATGGCCCAGTAGTTCAACTGGATAGAATATCAGATTTCGGCTCTGACGGTTAGGGGTTCGAATCCCTTCTGGGTCACTTTTATAAATTATTTATTAAAGTTCAGCTTTCCAAAGTAATTGAGAATTATGAATGCTATCCCACTGGCAATTTGTAAAATATAGAAAATGCCTTCACCATCATTAAGTTCTAGTTGGATTGCTCCTATAATTGCATAAACAGCCCCATAAATATAGAAGAAAACAGTTCTCAAACGTTCTTTCCTTTCTTCTGAAGAACGGATTAATTTTAGAGAAACGAAGTGAATTACTGTTATTAATAAAAAAACTGAAATCATTACAATGAACCCTTTCTCCATACCTAGCTTTTCTTAGTTTGTTTTAAAAATGTGCTTTCAAAAATTTTATCCGCATTGGCTGTCTCAAAACCATCCCTTCTGTGTTTTGCTGTAATGAGTTTTGGATCAAGATCTTGAAATTCTTCTAGAACTTTTCGTTCAGCAAATTCTACATAACTTCCCGCTATTTTTTGTGTTTTATTTCCTGCAAATGTTGCCGTAATCATTTCTGCTACCGAACTGCTTTGAAGTAACAAGCCGTCTTTACTGGTTTTGATAACGCCCCCAGCATCGTTTAGTTTAATGTCCAGTTCTGATAAAAACAGGTTGAATTTTTCGAGGCGATCAAAGCCATCAGGTAATTCGTGTACACTAATCGTGTAATGGTTTAAGTAGTACCGATTGTAAATCACCCAAGCTGCGTACTCACTTTCATTTAAAAGCACATTATAGTCCTCAAGAGTGGGTAATTCCCACAATGGTTTTTCGAAAAATTCAATGACTTCTGAGGGCTGATTCAGGTTTAGGGAATCTACAGGATCACTTTTTATTGAGTTTGTATACTTGTGGATGATGTTTTGCGCCTTTTCGCTCAGATCGTTTACACGAAGCTCACTTATAAAAATCCGAGGTAAATTTCTAGTTGGAGGGGCGTACCAATAGGCATTTAGTTTTTTTGCTTCAAAAGAATAAAATTCTTTCTTTTCGTAACCATGATGAAGAAAAATCTTTTCAAATGACGCTATTCCAAGATGGTCTAAACCTAAGGTTCTAAAAGCTACATGATCGTTGATGATGTCTTCTTGTGAGGAGACCCATCCTTTTTTAATCATTGCATTGGTTATCTTTTTCACATCAGGGACACGGTCAAAATAGGTTCGAAATAAGCCGTTTAAAATGGTTTCTAAATTTGATTGTTCTGAGAAAATCATAGGAATTTTTCTAATTAAATGTAAGTAAAAAGCTAGTCCTTCAGTAAAAGTAGCACAAACTTTTTATTGATCAATAAACTTTGTATTTTTATGATATAATTTTTTATATGAAAAATGCTATAATCTCTTTAGTTCTTATCTTGGTTTTGGCATCCTCTTGTTCAGGCACTAACTCAAATGGTAAAGCTCAAGAAATTGCTCAAGGAGTATATGAGCAGGCAGGCTGGATTTTTGATATGAAGCAATTGCCTTCAGGGGAAGATATCGTCCCTTATTTTATCCTAGGAAAACCATCAACGAATACAATAAAGGAAAGTGTTGAAGGCGGTTCCGTTATTGAAATGGGCATTACTGTTAACTTTAAGATCGGGAAAAGTGGTTCGGATAAAGGGAATATTCTTGGTATTTATTTTGAGTCAACCGCAACGAATGAAAATGACTTTAAATTTCCACGCTGTCTGAGTGTCTGTCCAGTTAATATCGAAATTATTAATATTGATGGAGGAGTAGCAACATCGAAAACTACCTACTCTAGAAGCAATGTATTTCAAATGCAATTGGAGGATGAAGTGTTGAACGCTCTGGCTACTGAAAAGAAGAAAATTCGAGTTCAAATTCCGGTCTCTATTCAAAATAAAAACACAACATTTGAGTGGTTTGCTATTGACCTCTCGGGTTATAACCCGGTGTTGAATTTATAAAAAGTTTTCAGACGGCTTTTAGACTCAAGTCCATATTCTGTGCAGAATGTGTTAAAGCTCCAAGAGAAACATAATCCACTCCAGTCTCTGCAATTGCTACAATCGTTTCTTTAGTGATATTTCCCGATGCTTCCGTAGCTATTTTTCCGTCAATAATTTTAAGCCCTTCTTTTAAAACTTCTGGATTCATATTGTCCAATAAAATACGGTGAATCCAAGGAAAATATAGGCAAGCTTTAATTTCTGATTGATTTCGTACTTCGATTATCACGGGAATATTTAGGTTGTTTGCTTCTAAATACTGTTTTGTTTTACTTAGGGCTTTTGCTGTTGAGCCACAAAAATCTACATGATTATCTTTGATCATGATCATATCAAATAAGCCCATACGATGATTTTCACCACCTCCAATGAGGACAGCCCATTTTTCAGGATAGCGAAAGTTTGGTGTTGTTTTCCGTGTGTCTAGCAGTGTACAAGAGGTGTGCTTTATAAGATCGGCTGTTTGACGCGTAAGCGAAGCAATTCCACTCATTCGTTGCATGCAGTTCAGTACAAGGCGCTCTGTGGCTAGTAATTCAAGTTGGGGTCCTTCGACTGTAAAAACTACATCGCCAGGATTTACCCAGGCGCCATCCGCTATTTTAGTTTCAAAAGTAAACGTTTCATTTTTGGTTTTGAAGATGTGTTTGGCAAGTTCAACTCCAGCAATGATTCCGGCTTCTTTGACCAAAAGGTTCGCACGACTTATGTTGTTGTTTGATAAACAGGACTGGCTGGTATGATCACCATTTCCAATGTCTTCCTTCAAAGCTGCTGCTATGAATAAATCTATTTCGTTTTTGTAATCTTTAAGAAAAGTATTTTTATGCATAATCGTTATTGTAAAACACCCCTTTATTTGCATTGATTTCTAAAGCCTGATTGATTAATAAATAAGCCACACTTACCATGTTCCTTAATTCACATAATTGAGGTGTCAACTTATTTTTTTGGTACAGATCGAGAGTTTCTGTATACAGGTGGTTCAACTCTACAGCAGCTTCGTTCAACCCTTTGTTTGTCTTGAAAATACCTGCTTTTTCACTCATAATCTTTTGTAGATTATTAAAGAGCTTTTGAGTTTTATCAAGTTTTAAATCCGAGGAATATTCTTGACCATTCCAATCCGGTATGCTGTTGTAAAACGAATGTTCTAAGATGGGTTCACTTAAACTATTTGCAGAGCATACGGCTGCTCTGTGGGCGTAAACAATAGCTTCTAGTAGGGAGTTAGATGCTAGTCGGTTGGCTCCATGAAGTCCTGTATGACTACATTCTCCTATGGCAAAGAGCCCTTTTAAACTCGATTCTCCATGGGAGTCAACTTCGATACCACCACAACTGTAATGCGCAGCAGGAACAACTGGAATTCCTTCTTTCATTGGGTCAATACCAATTGAAATACAGGTGTCGTGTATCATGGGGAAGTGTGACAAGAATTCATCTTTTTCTATAGCTGTAGCATCCAATAATACATGACTCTCTTTTCGTGAAAGCAATTCCTGAGCGATAGCTCGAGATACAATATCACGGGGAGCTAATTCTTTTCTAGGATCGTAATTTGGCATGAATCGCTCACCATCTAGGTTTCTGAGTACGCCACCCGAACCACGAACAGCTTCTGTGATCAGAAAAGTATCTCCGTTTACTTTTGGGTAAAGTGCTGTAGGATGAAATTGTATGTAGGGTAAATTTTTGATCTGTACTTTTGCTCGATATGCCGCTCCAAGACCATCACCAGTAGCTACCTTAGGGTTGGTTGTGAACTCATAGAGTTGACCTACACCACCGGTTGTTAGGATTGTGAGCTTTGAGGCTATGGTAATTATTTCTTGATCCAGAGTAGAAATTATATAGGCTCCGTAGCAGCGCTTATGTTCAGTCTTGGTATGGTGATCGGTGATTAAGTCTACTAAGATGTGGTTTTCTAAGTATTCAATGGTGTCAATTGCCTTGATTTTATTTATCAATGCCCGTTGTATCTCTGAGCCAGAATGGTCTTTGTAATGTAAAATTCTATTTTCTGAATGTCCACCCTCACGGACTAAATCAAATTCTTTTGTTGTCTTGGTGTCGAATGCAGTTCCCCATTGCATCAATTCATTTACCCGATCGGTACCTTCTTTAATAACAAAATCTATAACTTCAGGATCTCCCTCATAATCCCCAGCAATATAGGTGTCTTCAATGTGCTTTTTAAAGGAGTCTTTTTCGAAATTATAAACTGCAGCAATTCCGCCTTGGGCATATCGGGTATTGCCCTCCATCAAATCTTCTTTACAGATTAAAGTGATTTTTGTTGTTGGAGATAATTTTGACAACTTGATTGCATAAGATAATCCAGAAATTCCGGTTCCAATAACAAGTACATCTGTATTCATCTTAACCGATTTCTAGCATTCGTTCTATAGGAAGACGCGCTCTGTGCATCAAGTTTTCTTCTAGAAGGATTTCGGGCAATTCATGTTCCAAGCAAAGGTATAATTTCTCTAGCGTATTGAGTTTCATAAAGGCACATTCACTACAGGCACAGGTATCGTCCTCTACAGGCGCAGGGATGAATGCTTTATGCGGTGCTCTTTTTTGCATTTCATGTAAAATACCAGCTTCAGTTGCAACAATGAATTCTGTTGCATCGTCTTCTTGTACAAACTTGAGTAAACCAGATGTGCTACCAACATAGTGCGCAACATCCAAGACTTGGCTTTCACTCTCTGGATGTGCGATGAACTTTGCTTTTGGGTGTTCCTTAAAAAGGGTTACTATTTTTTCGAACGAAAATGCTTCATGTACTATACAGGAACCTTCCCAAAGAATCATATCACGACCCGTTTCTTTGATCAGGTAGCGGCCAAGATTTTTGTCTGGAGCGAATATGATTTGTTTGTCTTTTGGGATTGAATTAATTACTTGTACGGCATTACTTGAAGTACAAACAATATCACTCAAGGCTTTTATGTCAGCGGAGCAATTGATATAGGTTACTACAAGGGCCTCAGGGTGCATTTCTTTAAACTTCTTAAAATCAGCTGGTGGACAAGAATCTGCCAAAGAGCAACCCGCTTTCAGATCTGGAAGAACAACTTTTTTTGTTGGATTAATTATTTTTGCAGTTTCTGCCATAAAGTGAACACCCGCGAAAACAATGATATCTGCTTTTATTTCTGCTGCAATTTTTGCTAAATACAAACTGTCACCCAAATAATCAGCTAATTCCTGAATCTCCTTGTTTTGGTAATAGTGCGCTAGTATTACCGCATTTTTATCCATTTTTAAACGCTTGATTTCAGAGACAATTTTATCTTTCGTCGGTACTGGAAGCTTTAAATATCCTCTAGCGGCTAAGGTTGTGGTGGCGATTTCTAAGTCTGCTTTTGTACCCATTAAACGGATTTATAATTTGAAGTAAATACTTTTTAAAGATAATTTGTTTAGTGATACTGATGCAGTTTTTTTTTGAATTTTATTTGTAAAAATTCGATATCTTAAAAAGAGTTTTTAATTTAATTATAAAAATTGTATTTTTGAAGTTAAAAATCTTTTATTTTACTATTTGTAAATAACAAAAAACGCTAATAGTATCTTATTATAACTAAATAACTACACATGAAAAATTTAAAACTAATCGCTTTATTATTCCTGTTTGCTGGGGTAGTTCAAGCGCAAACATCAGACAACCCATGGTTGATTTCAGCTGGAATTAATGGAATTAGCTTACAAAGCGACTTTA
>Ga0209632_10006218_pt1 | contig 10138 bp, 7 predicted proteins | sample COG_10_FD_184754 | JGI IMG/M metagenome (GOLD analysis project Ga0209632, IMG submission 184754) | Pelagic Microbial community sample from North Sea - COGITO 998_met_10 (SPAdes) (version 2) | ecosystem: Environmental > Aquatic > Marine > Neritic zone/Coastal water | place: Helgoland, sampling...
GAACATGGACTCAAGTGCAAAAAATAGTAGCAATTGATAGAGAAGCAACTGATTATTTTGGATATAGTGTAGCCATAAGTGGAAATTATGCTATTGTGGGAGCATATTATGAAGACCACGATGCAAGTGATGATAATCCTCTTGAGAAAGCAGGTTCAGCATATATTTTTGAAAACACAAATGGAACATGGACTCAAATAAAAAAAATAGTAGCAAGTGATAGAACAACCAATGATTCTTTTGGAAATAGTGTAGCCATAAGTGGCAATTATGCTATTGTGGGAGCAAATGGAGAAGACCACGATGCAAATGATGATGTCTTTTTATCATCCGCAGGTTCAGCTTATATTTTTGAAGGTTAAGCAAATAAATTAATTATAAATATATATTTATAATCAATTCAATAATGGAAATCACCATTTTGAGTTATATATGAAGGTGGTGGACTACGATTTCCTAATCCTTTAATAAATTGCGCATTAGGCGTAAAATATGTGGCTTTTGTCACACGACGATCATCATATTTACCATTTTCAATAGCATTTTCCGTATGTTCTACACCACCCCAATTAGGGTCCATGGCATTATCACTATTAGCAGATTTTGCGGTTGAACCATGAATTTTATCCAACTCATTATATACACCAATATCTTGTCCATGTGGATCAAACCCAGGATATAAATCCACATTAAATGTCTTACTAGTACGTGACGAATCAATAACAGGTTGGACGAACCCAACGGGTCTTTGGGTCAATTCATGTGGACTACTAATCTTCTTAAAAATATTATTACCTTGCATATCATTGGTTTCTTCTAAAGCCAATATAGGACAATCAATATTTTGTGAACGCTGTGATTCTACATAATTTACATATTCATCTAAATTATTAAAATGAAGTGGAATGGCATCACTAGTATCATTCGTATTATACAAATAAATATGTTCTCCGCGTTTTAATAAAACATTTCCACAAGTGGGTGTTATGTTACCCTTATTTTGCATAGCCTCAGCCTCAGCCTCAGCCTCAAAAGGATTTACAAGTCGGATTTTATTATTAGCATATACATGTAATCCAAGTAAAAATATAATCACGAAAAATGAAATAATGATTTGTGAATATTTGTAATGAGTCATATATTAATAGATTAGAAAAATATATGAATATATTATAATGGAAAAACCAATATTATTGAAAATTTATGCTGATTGGTGTCATTATTGTCAAATGATGCAAGAACAATGGGATTTACTAAAAATGCAAAATACATCAACCCCGGATATTGACATACTAGAAATAGAATCGTCTAATTTGAATGATTTACAAAATTTCAATAAAAGTCATAAAGGACAAAATGTAGAATATAGCGGATTTCCTACTATTGCCAAGTATCATAATGGTAAAGTGGAATATTATAAAGGACAACGAGACGCCAAATCCATGATGTCTTGGGCCAAAACTAAACTTAAACCCACAAAATCACGTAAAAATAAGAAAAGACGTGCTAAGAAAACACGAAGACGTAAACGATGATTTCAAATATACGAACAATAATTTGAAAAATTGATTTAATAATTAGTTTAAACATTAATTATTAAAAACAACTTAATACTATTCATTAATATGAAATCATCAAAGTCATTGAAAGTACCCAAATCATTCAGATTGTTTGATTTCAATACATACGATGAAAAGGATGAAAATAATAAACTCTGTTTCTTCATCCAAATGTTTGGGATAAATGAAAAGGGTGAAACATGTAGTATTGTGGTAAATGATTATAAACCATTCTTTTATGTCAAAGTCGGCGACGAATGGACTCAACAACAAGTGACAGCATTAAGACAAGAAATAAAAAAAGAAACGTCATACGATAATATTAAATCTATTGAAATTGTCAAACATCGCAAATTATATGGGTTTTCAGGAAATAAGGAGTTCAAATTTTTGAAATTCACATTTAATAGTATGGTAAGTATGAATAAAGTGAAATACGTGTGGTTGCGTAAACCATTTAAGAAATTCTATTTTCAGAACATTGAACTGGAATTATACGAATCCAATATTCCGCCATTGTTGCGTTATTTTCATATTGAACAAGTAAGTCCATCTGGATGGGTGCAAATAAACACAAGCAAAGCAAAAAAAGATACATCCAAATCAAACACGATATTTTCCTATACATGTTCATTGAACGCACTAAAACCTTTGCCACAAAAAGAGACATTAGTGCCATATAAGATATGTAGTTTTGATATTGAGGCATCTAGTAGTCACGGTGACTTTCCAATGCCAGTAAAATCATACAAGCGTCTTGCATCTAATATTGCGGATGTGTTTGCATTACAAAAGCCTGATAATAATAAAAAAGGTCAGATGTTGATGTCATATGCGATTTACACCGCATTCGGATACAAAAAAATAGAAAACATTGATTTGGTGTATCCTATAAATCCGCCAACAAAGGAGGAAATAAAACCGTTGATTGAGAAAATATTAACGAAAAAGATGGACTCGTCGTTATATAGCGAACCAAGTAGCAATATCCTGAAAATCACGGAAATATTTTCCAAAAAAATAAACGACGATGACGAAGAAACATATTCCAATACGAAAAAAGAGTCATTGAATCAAGAAACATGTGTACATTTAATGATGAGCACTCTGTCGCGGGAAAATAAAGTGAAATATCTGGATCTATTACTTAATAGTATATTACCTAAATTAGAAGGCGATAAAGTGACGTTTATTGGTTCAACATTTTTGAATTATGGCGAAAAAGAGCCATATTACAATCATTGTTTAGTATTAAACACATGCGATGATGTGCCAAATACGACGATTGAAACATGCGAAACCGAAGAAGAACTCTTATTAAAATGGCGCGATTTGATAATAGGAGAGGACCCAGATATTATTATTGGATACAATATATTTGGCTTTGATTATGAGTTCATGTTTCGCCGTGCCATAGAAACACGTTGTGTCTCGGAGTTTTTGAAATTATCGCGTAATAATGATATTATGTGTGGTAAAATAGTAGACTCATCAGTGGAAATAGAAAATACGAAAATCGTGTTGGCAACAGGAGAATATGACTTGCGTTATTACAAAATTCCAGGGCGTATTCAAATAGATATGTATACATATTTCCGGCGCGACTTCAATTTGTCGTCATATAAACTAGACGATGTTGCGGCTGAATATATTAGTGATGATATTTACAAACATGAGAGTTTTGTGGATGAAGCCGGAGAGAGTTTCACCAAATTATATTGTAAAAATATTTCAGGATTACATGTAAATGACTACATACATATTGAGTTATGTGGATTCACAACGGATTATTATAATAATGGAGAGAAATTCACAATAATAAATATTGAAAAAGAAGATAATACCAACATATTGACCATAAGAGGTCTTCATAGTTTCACAAAAAAGACGAAATATACGATGACTAAGGATGATGTCACGCCGCAAGATATTTTCCGTTTAACAAATGGCACATCAACAGACCGAGCCCGTGTGGCGAAATATTGTATTCAGGATTGTAATTTGGTTCATCATTTGATGACTAAAATAGACGTAATCACGGGTTATGTAGAAATGGCGAATATATGCAGTGTGCCGATTAGTTATTTAGTGTTCCGAGGTCAAGGAATAAAATTAACAAGTTATGTTGCGAAAAAATGCCGGGAGAAAAACACATTGATGCCGGATTTGGACAAATCGGGAGAAAACGAAGGATATGAAGGAGCGATTGTGTTACCACCGAAATGTTCCATGTATATGGATAATCCAGTAGCCTGTGTAGATTATAGTTCATTGTATCCATCATCAATGATAAGTCAAAATTACAGTCATGATAGCAAAGTATGGACCAAAGAATATGATTTGGAAAATAATTTGATAAATGAAACCGGTGTCAAGGATGAAGCAGGAGTATATATATATGACAATTTACCTGATTATGAATATATAGAAGTGGAGTTTGATACATATAAATATGTTAGGAAGAATGAGACTGCGAAAGCAGATAAAGTGAAATCCGGAAAAATGATATGTCGTTGGGCACAGTTACCAAATAATGAGAAATCCATTATGCCTTCCATATTACAGGAATTATTGAAAGCTCGTTCATCAACAAAGAAATTGATGAAAAAAGAGTCTGATCCTTTTATGCAAAATATATTGGATAAACGTCAATTGGGTTATAAAGTTACAGCAAATTCATTGTATGGGCAATGTGGCGCCAAAACATCCACATTCTACGAAAAGGATGTTGCGGCATCAACAACCGCAACCGGACGTTCTATGATTATATATGCAAAGAAAATAATAGAAGATGTGTATGGCAATAAAGAATGTGAAACAAAAAACAATGGAGTTGTATTAACCAAAGCAGAATACGTGTACGGAGATAGTGTTGCATCATATACACCTATATATATACGTGTTAATGGAAATATTCATATTACGGAAATATCTAATTTAATGAAATATTCAAATAATAAATGGGAAAATTTCATAGAGAATGGTAAAGAGGATAAAGAATATTGTTCATTAGAAAATGTAGAAACATGGAGTGATATTGGTTGGACACCCTTAAAGAGAGTAATAAGACATAAACTGGCAAAACACAAAAAGATGTACAGAATATTGACACATACGGGTTTAATTGATGTTACAGATGATCATTCATTATTGAATATAAATGGTCATGAGATAAGTCCTAAGGATGTTACAATTGGCACAGAATTATTACACAAAACTATGACAAACGAGATAATTTCAAATAATAATGATGACATTACTATAATGAAGGCAAAAATCTATGGATTCTTCTTCGGTGATGGAAGTTGTGGTACATATAATTGTAGTAGTGGTAGAAAATCGTCTTGGGCTTTAAATAATGCAAATGAATATTTATTAAATAAATATTTTGATCTATGTAAATTATGTTATCCAAACTATGAGTGGAAAATATATGATACATTGAAAAGCTCAGGTGTATATAAATTGAGTTTTACATGTAAAACGTATGGAGAAAAAAGACAGTTTATAGATGAATATTGTAAAGATATGTATAGTGACAAAAAAAAAATAATACCGAATTTTATACTAAATGGAACACACGATATTAGAGAATCATTTTGGGAGGGTGTTTATGATGCGGATGGTGACAAAGATGTGAGAGGATTTGTGCGGATAGATCAAAAAAATCAAATAAGTGCTTCACATTTATGTTGGTTAGCAAATAGTATAGGATATAAAACCTCATTAAATATACGAAAAGATAAACCGAATATATATAGAATTACTGCTACAAAGAGATCACAAAGAAAGAATCCAAATGCTATAAAAAAAAAAGAAGAAATACTATACAATGATTATGTATATGACTTGACAACAGAAAATCATCACTTTGCGGCAGGAATTGGAAATATGATCGTTCATAATACCGATTCTGTATTCTTCACGTTTAATTTGGAAGATCCTAAGACAAAAAAGCCCATCCGCGGTGAAAAGGCATTGGAAATCACAATAGAAATAGCACAACAAGCAGCGGATTTATGTACACAATGGTTAAAACCGCCAATGAGTTTGGAATATGAGAAAACACTGATGCCATTTATATTATTATCAAAAAAGCGTTATGTAGGAATATTATATGAAAATGACCCGAATAAAGGTAATTTAAAATATATGGGATTATCAATAAAGCGGCGCGATTCGTGTGATTATTTAAAAGATACATACGGAGAAATCATCAATATTTTGATGAAAGAAAATGACATAGAAAAGGCAATAGAATTTCTGAGTAATTCACTAACAGAACTAGTAAATGGTAAAGTGCCAATGGATAAACTAGCATTAACAAAGGCATTGCGTAGTGATTATAAAAATCCACAATCCATAGCACATAAGGTGCTGTCGGATAGAATCGGCGTTCGTGATCCAGGAAATAAACCAAAACCGGGAGACCGAATAAAGTTCGTATTTATACACAACAAAGACACAAAGAGTTTATTGGGTGAGAGAGTAGAAACCCCAGAATACATAGTAGATAACAAGTTACAAATAGATTATACGTATTATGTAACAAATCAGTTGATGAAACCTATCTTACAGCTGTTTGGATTGGCATTAGTTCCTATATATGAAAAGAGAAAGAAGTTTTCACAGATAAAGGAATATTTAAAGGAAGATGATAAGCTACATAAACTTCACCTTGATGATTATGAAACCTATATGAAAAAACGCGAAAAATATTGTTCAGCAAAAATAAAAACAATATTATTTGATGATACCCTGAAAACCATTGAAAATAAAAAAAATGGAAATTCAAATATAAGAAACTTCTTTAATTAAACATTAGGCGGAAAATACATTGGAAATTCAAAATTATAAATGCTATTTCCTGACCCATCATTTTCAAATGACGTTGAAATGAGGTTATCGGATAAATTATCATTATACATAGAAAAAAAAAAATTATTTAATGATGGATCTATGATATTAGTATTAATAGCATTTTCATTGTTGATAGTATTAATATTACCAGTCAAATCGTGTCTACATACAGGACATACTGTGCTTCTTTGAAACCATCTGTAAATCGCATTTTTTTTAAAATAGTGACCACAATGAATGATTTGACAAATTTCTTCATTTTCTTCAAAGTTTTCATATGTAATCGGACAACGTGGTTCATTTAATTCGTTCGTATAATGAATATTCTGTGTATATATATTAATTTGTTCGTTACTTAGTCCATTACTATTACTAGGATGCATCATTTGTTGAATTAAACGTATGACTAAATTATTATAATCAGTGTTATTCCTATTGTTATAATCATATGTATTGTTTGTAAATGGAGGATTCCTATATTGAGGAATTTGTTGATTTTGAAGAACCTCCATCCTATTAAATAATGTAGTCATATTTCTGTTATAGTCTAAATTATTCAAATGATACATTCTCTGATTTAAATTATAATTATAGATAATACTTCGCAATGATTGTATCAAATCTTGTGAATTATTATTTTCCATTAATACTACGTTATAGATTTATATAAAGATATTTTTTTATATGAATATAGCATGGCATTTAATAAATATAAAAAAAAAGGATTAACAGGTCTCGTTAATTTGGGTAATACATGCTTTATGAATAGTACATTACAAGCATTAAGTCATACATATGAGTTACATGATATATTAAAAAATGATTGGAATTTTAAGAAGAATATAAAAACAGATAATGATTTATTAACAAATGAATATAACGAGTTATTGAAGACTATATGGACGAGTAATGGAAAGGTGGTACCCAACCGTTTTCTTCATTTTCTGTATAAAGTAGCAATTAATAAAGATAAGGAAATATTCACAGGTTATAGTCAAAATGATATGCCGGAATTCTTGCTGTTCTTATTTGATTGTATACATCAATCATTATCTCGCGAAGTGAGTGTAAATATAAAGGGTTCGGTTCAACACAATGTGGATAAAATAGCGAAAAAATGTTACGAATATAAGAAGCAAACATATGAAAAAGAATATAGTGAAATATATGATAAATTCTTTGGTTTGACTGTATCACAAGTAACATCATTAAAAGGCAAATTATATTCAATCAAACCCGAATATTATAACATATTAGATTTACCCATACATGAAAAATGTAATACTTTATATGATTGCTTTGATTTTTTTATAACCCCGGAATGTTTAAACAAAGAAAATGATAATCAGTATTATTATGAAAATGAAAATGCATATGTTGATGCTAATAAACAAATGATATTTTGGGATTTTCCACAAGTATTAATCATATCATTAAAGCGTTATGAAAACCGTAATAATAAAAAGAACCAAATGATTCATTTTCCATTAGATGGATTGGACTTATCAAAATATGTATGTGGCTATAAAGCATCATCATATGTTTATGATTTATATAGTATAATAAATCATTCAGGACATGCAACGGGCGGACATTATACTACATATGTGAGAAACGCAGACAATAAATGGTATCATTTTAATGATGATGAAGTAACATCTATAAATAGTAATAGATTAATAAGTCCATTGGCTTATGTGTTATTTTATAGAAAAAAATGATATTATAAAAAAAATAATTGGTTATAATATATATGTCATCAACAGTTGAAAATGAAATAAATAAGGAAAGTAATGTAGAAGGTGGTCTGAATTTTATTTTAAATGAAACCACAATAACTATATTAATATGGTTTTTAGCTATTTATATTGTAATATCCACACTTTTAGGTAATTTCTCTATTTCAAATCCATCTCATAGTTTTGCGGTGAGAGTATTAGATTCTAGTTTGATATTTTTGATAACTTTGTATATTTTGTTTTCATATTATAATTTGTCTTCTGAAGATCGCAATGAAATAGTAACTTATTTATTTTCTTCATTACGTGAAACTTTATTGACCCCAGGTGTAAGTTTCTTATGGAGTGGATTGTATGTGGGTATTTTATATGGTGCTGTGTATTTATTCCAGATACCAAACGGCAACATTCCTAACGGAACGAATTTTATAATAAATATATTGTCCTTATTGTTAGTGGTCTTTTCTGTTTTATTCATATTACACGAAATATTAGGCATACGTGTTGTAGAGTCATTATTTGATGTATTGGATAAAATGTTTTATGGTTTCAAACAAGAAGAAGAGGATGAGGAAGGAAAGCCGGAAGTATTCAATGTTTCTAATAATTTATATTCTTATGAAGAGGCACCATACGTATGTCAAGCGTTGGGAGGACGATTGGCAAGTTATGATGAAGTAGAACAATCATATCAAAAGGGCGCGGAATGGTGTAATTATGGTTGGTCTGAGGATCAACTTGCATTGTTTCCTACTCAAAAGGATACATGGAGACAACTTCAATCTAGTGAAGGAAATAAAAATAACTGCGGACGCCCAGGAATTAACGGCGGATATTTCGCCAATCCTAATATTAAATTTGGTGTAAATTGTTATGGCGCGAAACCAAAGGCTAAACAATCGGATTTAGATATGATGGAATCAAATAAACATAAGATCGCTCCCAAATCCAGAAATCAAATGATGGTGGATAGAAAGGTGGAATTTTGGAAAGAGAATGCCGATAAATTAATGACCATTAACTCTTTTAACAAGAACGAGTGGTCTAAACATTAACTAATGAAATAGATTTATGTATAATTATATTCATACATAAATAGTTAATTAGGAAATTCACTGTATAGAGGTTCACATGGAGAGTCTTCAAATTTAGCATAATAGGATAATTGATATGGTTGTGTATTTTCGTTAGTTTCATAATAAAACTTCCATTCTAAATAACCCATAGTTGAATTGAGCATACAGTCATATATTTTACCCTCAAATTGGTTGTATATACCTTGATTGATAGTAGAGAGTTGTGGAAAAATATTCAATGGTTCATTTCCATATCCACCTAAGCGATTTGCTAGGATATGGCCTGCATCACAATCATCTTTATTATCATCTTCCATCATATTAGAATAATCGCGGACACATGTTGTGGTTTCACTTCCATTATGTAAAGAAGAAGGTAATATTGTCCCATATCCACTTACGATAACCGGAATTTCATTAAATGTTTCGTATATATATGTCATATTTGCCCCACCTTGACCCATGATAATATTATTTTCACCATTTTGTGGGCAAGGAACAGTAGTGCACATACACGGCGAATCATTAGAAATTACTGTTCCTATAAAGGATAAAATAGATAGCATTTTATACAAATACATAACTATATAATGAAATCACATATTGTTCTAAGTTTTCTTAAACCGCACTTTTTTAGAAAGAGCGTGTTTCTTAGGTTTTTTCTTACGTGATAAACGTTCTTTATGTAAAGCAATAGAATCGCCTAGTTTAGAGAAAACATTATTAGAAATAACATCAGCATCTTTAATTTCATTTGACTCATCATCACTTTCACTTTCACTATCATACATTTTATCTAAATCAACGAAATCATTAGAATCTTCAATCATATTTTGAGATTCTCTAATAGCATAGTTCTCATATGGTTTAAATGCATACAATGTTGGTATAGAAAGGTGCTGTA
>Ga0209632_10006221_pt1 | contig 10135 bp, 6 predicted proteins | sample COG_10_FD_184754 | JGI IMG/M metagenome (GOLD analysis project Ga0209632, IMG submission 184754) | Pelagic Microbial community sample from North Sea - COGITO 998_met_10 (SPAdes) (version 2) | ecosystem: Environmental > Aquatic > Marine > Neritic zone/Coastal water | place: Helgoland, sampling...
TTATCTGCGCGAATAGATAGGTATCATTACTCTCGCTACCGCCTCTTGGTTGGTTTTCTGTGTACCAATCTGGCTCTGGAACGTCCTCTAGTAATACACTTGGATTTGCAAATAGTGCAGCTAGTTTTCCGTTTCTCTTCTCAATTACATCGTTCGGATAAAAATAACCGCTTGCATCGTCCATATAGTCTGTTGAGGTCCAGTGATATTGGAAATCTAAGCCAATGGTATAATTACGATTCAACAGGTATGTTACACCACCACCAAGGGGGAACGTGAATCCAAGACGTCTATATGGATCGGGGCCACCTGGCATACCCTGCCCTTCCGTTTGCATCGGTTTTAAAGCATACCATTCGCCATTTAGCTCACCTTTTGGATTAAAAAACATGAACCCCGCACCAGCTGATACATATGCCCCAAAACGGTTTCCATTGAAAATACTCGTTGATCTGGCACCTGCTAAGTGTATTGTCTTTGGTTTCAGCAGATAGAACTCGTATTTAGCATCTAGCTGAATAACTGGAGACTTAAAATTTAGATTCCTGTATTTCCTATTTACATAATTAGTCGTAGCATCATCTCCGCGCAATCTACTATAGGAAAACGAGCCGCGTATGGCATGAAACTTTCGCAAATAATAACGAATTCCGCCAGTTAGCGAATAACGGGTTTGCATGGGCTCAACATCATAAATAAAAGGCTTTCCGGGACCGTCCTGTCCGCCCAAATCACCTAGGAATGAAGTTGCGCCTAGACCCAACATAAACTCCATACGATTCTTCGTCCAGTCCGTAGCGCTATTGTCTAGTTTTGGGGTTTTATACATTTTAGCTCTCGCCCCTTTATTTTTCACCTTTGGTGTTTTTCCAAAAACGGCTTTTTGTTGACAAATAACCTGTGTCGAAAAAAAAAGCACCAAGAGGACAATACAGATATGTTTCAATCCTTTCATCATAGTAAGCAAAAGTACGGCTATTCATATATAGTCTATTATCGCTAGGAATATGCCCATTTACCGTCATAACAAATCGATTGCCATTAAGTTAATAATCAAGTTGTCATTTCTAACGGTTTTCGTATTGCAAGTGGTCGATTCGAAAGCTTATTCCCAGAAAGAAAATGGTTCAGAATTTCTAATCTCGCTCGAAAACTCAAACAAGCTTATTTAATTAGGTCAATACGATCACGCTAAAAGTATTCTCGATTCTTTAGCCTTAGCGATTGAAACTCGAAGAGATTCGACTTCCACTTCATTCTCCTTTAAACTTGCAAACAAATACAACTCTATACGCGACTTTGAGTCAGCTTCTAAAGTCCTTGAAACGCTAGTTTCAGCATCTGAACTAACAAATGATAGTATCAGTGTTGCCCAAGGTCTATACAGCCTGGGAATAAGTTACAAAAACTAGGGTTAATTGCAGCTTGATCGAGCAGATGAATGGCGAACTGTCAGTGCGCAGTAAGGTAGATGAAGGAAGTGCTTTTACAATCAAGCTTACCCTACCGATTGCTCAACAGTCTTAAGGGTTATTACCGTTATTTCTGGTAAAATCCCCATTCTTCCAGGATAGCCAAGATACCCAAAGCCCCGGTTTACATAGAGGTGCTGTCTACCCTCAGAGTATAAATCTGCCCACTCAGGATAAAAGTATTTCACTGGACTCCATTTTATTGAGCCCACCTCGATTCCAAATTGAAATCCGTGAGTATGGCCAGAAAACATTAAGTCGATGTCAGAAAAATCTGGCAAGACTTGGTCTTTCCAATGACTAGGGTCGTGAGATAATAAAAGTTTAGTCAGCCCAGGGTCTAACCCCTCATTAGCTTTTGATAAATCTCCATATTTTGGAAACCTACCTTTAGCACCCCAGTTTTGTATACCCAAAACAGCGATGGAATCTTCTCCGATTGTTATTTTACGATGCTCATCTATTAATAAATCCCAGCCCATTTCCTTTTGAATATCCATCAGGCTCTGTAGGTTGTTCTTCTTCTCTTCTGGACTACTCCAAATCACATAGTCTCCATAATCATGATTGCCAAGAACACTTTTAACGCCATGTTTAGCTTCTAGCGTTGAGAAAAGGCTTTTCCAATCGTTCAATTCCTCTGCTTTATTATTGACTAAATCGCCAGTAAAAAAAATAATGTCCGAGTTTTCAGCGTTTATCATTTCCACGCCTCGAGCAACGGCTTTCTTATTCCAAAATGAGCCCGCATGTATGTCCGAAATTTGGGTTATTGTAAATCCATCAAATGATTTAGGAAGGTCTGGTAAATTGACCGTTCTTCTTAAAACCCGATAATCATGGGCTCCACTTAACACCCCCCAACCCATACCAATGATAGGCAGTGCCGCTGTAACAGCTCCAGCCTGTGATATAAATTCACTACGCGAAATGCCACCATTTTTTACTGACTCTAAACCCGATTCGGGGTTAATGCTAGTCCAAACAAACTGCAGCGACCTTCTTACATCGTCAATGAGCAGCCAAATCGCAAATAGCAGCTTACCAATCATGTTTGCGGAACCAATTGTAACTATCATCATTAAAATGGGCCTAGTGGATTGATGCTTTGAAAGCGGTTCGTAGAGAATAAATCCTGCAATAGTAAAAATGGTCAACCCCCAAAATATCCACTTAATGATCCTTTGCCCTAATTCAGGCAAGGGCGATATGGCAACTTTAAGCCCTTGATAAGCATAAAAGTCTATCCCCAGCAACACTACAGAAACCACAAAAAACATGATTGATCTTTGCATAAGCTCTTAGAAATAAAAAAACCCCGAGTAAGTTCGGGGTTCTTAGAGGTCTCGAGCGGATTCGAACCGCTGTACATGGTTTTGCAGACCACTGCCTAGCCACTCGGCCACGAGACCTTTGTTTAAGGTGCGAATGTAATTATTTATTCATCCCACTATCCATATCAATGGATACGGAAACTTGCTTTAGGTCATATATCACGGGCGCATTTAACTTGTGGACTTTAACAGTCAATTTATGAGGTCTTTTAATTCGTCTCTGTATCTCAAAACCAATATTATAAGCCACTTTTTCTATCAAATTGCACCTTATTTTCATTTGTTCTGAGGCGACTTCCATCAGCATAACATAGTCAACAGCATCGTCAATCTTATCAGATACAACCTCCACATCAAAACTCGTATCTACATGAATGTCTACCTCAAACTCACCTCCTGTTTTTGATTCAAGTGGATGGCAACCATGAAAGGCGAAGAATTTCAGGCCTTCAACCGAAACTCTAGACATTTGCGTGCTTTTCTAAACCTATCTGCAGGCGCCTTAATGACTCTTCTTTTCCAATAAAACTCATAATCTCAAACATTCCTGGCCCTGACCCTCGTCCTGTTATTAGCACCCTGAGTATTGGCATTGCCGCGCCCATTCCATATGAGTTTTCTTCTAAAAACGATGTAAAGCGTTTGTGCAATATCTCAGCTTCGAACTCAACATCATTAAAAACCTGTATCATACCCTCAACAATGACTGGTGTGTTATCCTTCCACTTCTTTTTGATGATTTTTTCTTCGTATTCCGTTGGCCTTTTCAGTAAATACCTGCCGTCTATCATTTCATCAACAAAAGAGGCCCGATCCTTTACCAACTCAATGTACTCATGCACTTGCTCATCTCTAATCTCTAATCCAATAGCCTGAAGCTTTTCTGTTAAAGCATCTTTTAACTCTCCATCTGTTTTAGTTCTAAGATACTGTTGATTATACCATTTGGCTTTGTCGGCATCAAATTTTGATCCCGATTTCCCAACCCTGTTCAGGGTGAATTGATCAATCAGCTGATCCATTGAAAAAAGCTCTTGGTTTGTTCCAGGATTCCAACCCAAAAAAGCAAGCATATTGATAAATGCCTCAGGAAAATACCCTCGTTCTCTGTAGCCAGAGGACTTTTCACCCGTCTTGGGGTCCTCCCATTTAAGGGGAAATACAGGAAACCCGAGTCTATCACCATCTCTTTTACTCAGCTTTCCGTTTCCATCTGGCCGGAGTATTAATGGCAAGTGAGCGAATTCCGGACGGCTTTCTTCCCAGCCCAAGAAGCGATTAAGAAGTATGTGAACAGGTGCTGATGGCAGCCACTCCTCGCCTCTAATAACCTGGGTAATCTTCATTAAATGGTCGTCAACAATGTTGGCTAGGTGGTAAGTAGGCATACCGTCTGACTTAAAAATGACCTTATCGTCAACGGCATTCGAGTTCACTTGAACCCATCCTCTAATCATGTCATGAAACCGAATCTCCTCGTTTCTGGGCACTTTAATTCGAATGGTATAGGGTTCGTTCGCTTGCAACCTTTGTGCTACTTCGTCAGCAGACAAAGTCAATGAATTCTTCATTGTCATGCGTACAGATGTGTTATACTGAGGACTAGGAACCTTTGCCTGTGTTAAACGATCGCGCATTTCTTCCAATTCTTCTGTCGTGTCAAAAGCGTAATACGCATGGCCCGATTCTATCAATTGGTCAGCATATTGACGGTACATAGACTTGCGCTCCGATTGCCTATAGGGACCAAAATCACCTCCTTGCCAGGGATCTTCATCTGTATGCATTCCGACCCAATCTAGAGCATCTTTGATATAATCTTCAGCGCCCGGAACAAAGCGGTTCTGGTCTGTATCTTCAATTCGAAGGATAAACTTACCACCGTTTGCTTTGGCAAATAAATAATTGAAAAGCGCTGTTCTAACACCGCCCATATGCAATGGTCCCGTTGGGCTTGGGGCAAATCGAACTCTAATATTACTCACAAATACATGTTTTAAAGGGCGACAAAGATAGGTACCTTATCCGCGTCTTCGAGCGTTTCTATTAGGCAAATCTTTAACCGCGATTAACAATTGAGCGCCATAGTCGTTGGTATATTTGATAACAGAATGAGCCAAATTGAACTTTTACAGAAAAACCTAAATGATTACATATCCAGAAGCTATGTAAATAAGCTCATTCGTGGATCGATTATTTCAGCCAGTTCATTGCTGTCGGCTTGGTTATTTGTTTCTCTATTGGAATATGTTTTCAATTTTAATAGTCCGTCCAGAACGATTCTCTTTTTCACGTTTTTAGCGTTTGCTTTATCGGTCATTTTTATTCAAATCGGCATTCCATTACTTCAGTATTTGAAGGTTCTAAAACCAATCAGTGAAAAAGAGGCTGCCAATACAATTGGGAAATCACTGCTAACCGTAGATGACCGCCTTCAAAACACTCTGTCGCTCAGAGATCAAACGTTTAAATCCCCAAGCCTTCTCGCTGAAGCAAGTTTAAGGCAGCGTGCTTACACACTGAACAAAATAACTTTTGCGGATTCCATAAGTTTTAAGGGCTCCTTGCGATTGCTTAGATACTTTTTCCTACCAACTGCAGTGTTTCTTGTGCTCAGCGTTGCATTTCCCGATATGGTTTTGGAAAGCGCAAGCCGGGTAGTAAATTATAACCAGAACTTTACGCCACCAGCGCCTTTTTCATTTTCCATACTGAACGACACCCTTCAAGTTGCTGAGGGGAGTGATTTCACTGTGGAAGCGCAAACAGAAGGCTCTCAATTGCCAAGTCAGGTTTTTATAGACACCCCAAATGGTGCGGTAAGAATGCGCAAAGTTTCGAATGATTTATTCAAATGCGATTTTGACCGTCTCACGAGTTCTCTTTCTTTTAGACTTTCTGCATCGGGAGTGGAGTCAGAAGACTTTTTGATCTCTGTTCTACCCATGCCTAAGTTGATTCGAAGCACAGCAAGCCTGCTGTATCCAGATTATATCGACTATAAAGACGAATCCTTATTAAACCGCTCGCAAATTCAGGTACCCATGGGAACAACGATTGATTGGTCTTTTGAAACCAAGAGTACGGATGAAATTTTGGTGTTTGATTCTGAGACACTCACTGAGCTAACTCAACTGTCTCCCTTGGCTGGCTTCTCTGAATTAATTGATAAAAGCAAAAAAATCCTTATTATTTCTCGAAACATCAACGGCCTCAGCGACTCCACCAACATTGTTGTGCAGGCTATTGCGGATGAATTTCCCACAATTCGTGTAGTTGAATCTGTCGACTCTTCGGATATTAACATGAAGTATTTTTCAGGAAGTATTGCCGATGATTATGGTTTTAAAAAGCTTGATTACAAGGTAGACAAAGTGTCTGAAGAGGCCCGCGTAAATATATTTCAAACCCCATTAAAAATTTCACCCAAAAGCACAGAGCAGTCTTTTCAGTTTCTCTTTGATTTGGACAGCATAAATCTCGGGCCAAAAGAAAGTATTGAATACTACTTCGAAGTGTGGGATAATGATGGGTACAATGGCTCCAAATCCACTAAGTCAAGGGTTTGGATATACGAGATCCCAAGTGAACAAGAAATTAAAGAACAGAATAGTGATAAGGCCAATGAATCTAAGGAAGCAATGGACAAACAGCTCAATGAATTGGATAAGTTAAATAAGGAACTCGAAGAATTTAAGAAAGAAATACTTCAAAAGAAAAACACCGATTGGCAAGACAAGGAGAAACTAAAGTCAATGCTAGAAAAGCAAAAGAAGGTGATGGAAAAGCTTATGAACAAGGCCCAAGAGCAACGTAAGCAAAATGAATTTAATAACCGCTTTCAGGAATATTCTCCAGAATTACGAGATAAGCAGGAAACGATTCAGAAGATGTTTGATGAGCTTTTTACCGATGAGTTTAAAAAGAAGTATGATGAGTACAATAAAATGTTAGAAAAGCTTAATAAGGATAAGGCATTGGACCAATTAGACGAAATGAAGCTAGACAACGAGCAGCTAGAAAAAGAGCTTGATAGGACACTAGAATTATTCAAAGAATTGGAATTTGAGCAAAAGCTCGAGGAAAACATCAAAAAGGCAGAAGAATTGGCTAACAGACAAGAAGAGTTAAAGTCTAAAACTACTGACAAGTCCGAAGAGTTAAAAAAGCTAAATGAAGAGCAAAAGAAGCTGTCTGAGGAAATGAAAGATCTATCCAAGGAAATGCAAAAACTCGAGGACCTGAACAACAGTCTTGAAGACAAAAAGAAACTACCGGATACGGACAGTGAGCAACAATCTGCGGAAGAAAAAATGAATGATTCTTCGCAAGAGATGGAAAAAAATAATCGAAAGAAATCTGCTGAAAGTCAAGATGATGCTCAAGATTCGCTTGAGGAAATGCAAAAGAAATTAAGTGCTTTTCAAGAAGAAGAAGGTCAAGAGCAGGCCTCAGAAGACCTTGATGATATGCGCCAGATATTGGAAAACCTAATCGGTTTATCTCACAGACAAGAATCCGTCATGCAGGAATTGAAAGTCACCAGCGCCCGTGATCCAAAATTTGTGGTTCTTGCGAAGAATCAAAAAAACATTATTGATGATTCAAAAGTCGTTGAAGATTCATTATTAGCGCTGAGTAAGAGAGTTCCTGAAATTGGCAGAAATATCAATGATGAGATTTCGCTTGTGAAGCAAAGCATGGGTAAAGCATTGGATAATATGACTAATCAACAGCCGAATCAGGAAAAGCGCTATCGAGAAATGACCTTGGTTAATCAGCAGCTGTCCATGACTTCTCTTAATAATCTGGCCATACTCTTTGATGCCATGATTGACCAAGCGCAGAAAGCTCAAAATTCCAAAATGAAGGGTACTGGTCAATGTAAAAAACCAGGCAACGGAAAAAGTGGGAAGCCATCTATATCAGACATGAAGCAAATGCAAAAAGGTCTCAATGATCAGATTAAAAAGCTTAAAGAGGCGATGGAAGAAGGGAAGTCCCCCAACGGCAGGAAACCAGGACAAATGCCTGGGTCGAGCGGTGGAAAAATGAGTAAGGAACTGGCCCGTATGGCTGCGCAGCAGGAGGCCATTAGGGAACAACTCCAAGAGTTGAGTAATCAAATTGAAAGCCAAGGTGGCAATCCTGGTTCTTCAATGAAAAAGCTTGAAAAAATGATGGAGCAAACTGAAGAGGAGTTGTTGTACCAAGACATAACTCAAAAGACTCTAGATAGACAGCAAGACATTTTAAACAAGTTGTTGGAATCCGATAAGGCTGAACGCGAGCGCGAAATGGAACAAAAACGTGAATCAAAATCTTCTCAAACTACATTCGAAGTCCCGACTGAAATTTGGGAGGAATATCAAAAGAAAAAGCTTCAGGAGCTAGAGCTGTATAAAACTCTTCCTCCTAATTTGAAACCTTATTACAGGAAAAGAGTAAATCGCTACTTTAGCCAATTCACCTACGATTAATGTCCCTATACAATAAGTCACTATCCCTAAACTCTACTATAGACCGATTAAGCCAAGTAGAAGGCCTAATTGACGAATTGCATGAAGGTGGTCAGTTAACAGAATCAGTGTATGGCAATGTGCTTGTTGCGGTCACAGAAGCATTTCTAAATGCACACAACCATGGCAACGCTGAAGACCCTTCAAAGCGGATAGATTTAGAATTCGTTATTAGTGACTCACAAGTCGTAATCAAGGTCAGTGATAAAGGTCTGGGATTTGATTTTGAACAACTACCAGACCCAACGAGCGTGGAAAACATAGAAAAAGTAAGCGGTCGCGGGTTATTTATCATCAAGAACCTTTCTGACGAACTTGAATTCGAAAGAGACGGAGCCACTTTGGTTATGACCTTTCAAAAGACTCCAAAAGACGTTGTAGTGGCTTAACTTCGCAGGTTCATGCTAAAACCTAAAGTTTTCTTGCACAACACCTCTTCGTATAGTCCACCAATTAATGAACAAATCGTTAATCAAGTAGTCACTAGAATCAGTGAAGAAGAAAAAGTCATATTCGGTTCAATTAACATCATTTTCATGGGAACAGACGAACACACACGCCTCAATATCAAGAACTTAGGACATACGCACGAAACAGATATTTTGACATTTGACTTAAGCGACTCAACCAAGGTCAATACGGATATTTATATCAACGTGGATGTAGCGCAGACAAACGCGCAAGAATACAATGAAGCCATCAGCCATGAATTCTACCGCTTATGCATACATGGTTTATTGCACATGGCTGGTTATAATGACCATACCGACCAAGAAAAACTAGAAATGCGCAAGAGAGAAGATTATTACCTTAAAGTTTCATGTGAAACATGACAGAAAAATATGACGTAATTGTTGTTGGAGGCGGTCACGCAGGTTGCGAAGCAGCAGCAGCGACAGCCAATCTTGGTTCACGAACCTTACTCATAACTATGGATATGGGAAAGTTCGCCCAAATGTCCTGTAACCCAGCTATGGGTGGAGTGGCTAAGGGACAGATCATAAGGGAAATAGATGCGCTAGCCGGGTACTCAGGAATTGTGAGCGACTATAGTGCGATACAGTTTCGTATGCTTAATCGATCAAAAGGGCCCGCCATGTGGAGTCCACGCACCCAAAATGACCGCCAGCTCTTCACAGCTAAATGGCGTGAAATGCTTGAGCAAACGCCCAACCTAGATTTTTGGCAAGACTCTGTCACGGCCTTAATCAGCGATGGACAAACCGTTACAGGAGTTCATACATCTCTCGGAATTAAATTCAATTCAACCTGCGTAATTCTCACCTCAGGCACCTTCATGAATGGACTCATTCACGTTGGTAAGAACATTCTTGGTGGAGGAAGAATGGGTGAAAAAGCATCCACTGGCATTACAGCGCAATTAGAAACCTTCGGTTTTGAAAGCGGCAGGATGAAAACTGGCACACCTCCTCGTATCGATGGCAGCAGTCTCGATTATACAAAGATGGAGGAGCAGCATGGCGACATAAATCCACAAACATTTAGCTTTCTTTCTGGCAACGTTCTCAAGAATCAAGCATCATGTCACATTACCTACACCAATCAAACAGTTCATGATATAATCGGCAGTAGTCTTTCGCAATCTCCTCTTTATAACGGACAAATTAGCGGTATTGGTCCTCGGTACTGTCCCTCAGTGGAGGACAAAGTACAGCGCTTTGCTGACAAGGATCGGCATCAGATTTTTGTAGAACCAGAAGGGTGGAATACTGTTGAATATTATATTAATGGGTTTTCTACGTCCTTACCAGAAGATGTACAGTTTAAAGCATTAAGTGCTGTCAAAGGA